>Ga0209494_1000224_pt1 | contig 23916 bp, 27 predicted proteins | sample EN1Hudseemescosm_FD_184628 | JGI IMG/M metagenome (GOLD analysis project Ga0209494, IMG submission 184628) | Methane-oxidizing microbial communities from mesocosms in the Hudson Canyon - EN1B Hudson Canyon (SPAdes) (version 2) | ecosystem: Environmental > Aquatic > Marine > Cold seeps | place... | reverse complement strand
TATATACTGGTTTCCTACCAGCTAATGGCATTACTATTTCCTGAAATAATCAACCAACAATGAGGCAGAGCATGAGTCATTATAAGCATATATTGTTAGCGGCAGACTTCAGCGACCAAGGCATCGAAGTTACCCGCAAGGCAAGAGAATTAGCACAGGATCATCAAGCACAAATCAGCATTATTCATGTTGTTGACAACCTTCCTATTACAGATGCTACATACGGCCCTATTATTCCATTTGACGGTGACTTAACTGAACAGTTGATGGATGCCGCCAAAAAAAGATTAGCCAAGATAGCTAATGAACTAAATATCCCCGAAAACAGGCAATGGCTTGAAATCGGTAGCCCAAAACTTGAAATAGTGCGTGTTTCTGAAGAAAACGATGTTGATCTTATTGTTGTTGGCTCACATGGACGACATGGATTTGCATTATTACTTGGCTCAACAGCAAATGGTGTACTACATCACGCTCATTGCGATGTCCTGGCCGTACGAATAAAAAATGATTGAACTGGTTTTAGGTGGCGCCCGCTCAGGGAAAAGCCGATATGCAGAACAGCAAGCTATTGATTCAGTTCAACAGGTTGTTTATATCGCTACCGCTGAAGCGGGTGACTCTGAAATGCTTGAGCGCATTAATATTCACCGCCAACAAAGACCTCAGCACTGGCACACGGTTGAAGAAACCATCCATTTAGCCGAAGTCATAAAAAAAAACAATCAACAAAACACCTACTTGCTAGTTGATTGCTTAACCTTGTGGCTAAGCAATATTTTGTTTGATAAAAAAGGTAATTTACAGCTGCCCATCTTTGAAAAACAAAGCAACGAGCTATTTGACACCCTATCCAGCTTCTCAGGCAATATTATCTTAGTCAGTAACGAAGTAGGATCAGGGCTGATAGCAATGGATAAAATGACACGCCGTTTTGTTGACGAAGCAGGACGCTTACATCAACGATTAGCCACTTTAAGTGACAGAGTTGTACTGGTAACAGCAGGACTCCCTCAGGTATTAAAATAGAAAATGGACTGGTTAAACGATAACATCAAAGCACCTGACGATTTTTTTTATAAAAAAGCTTTAGCAAGACAATCCCTGCTGACCAAACCGCCAGGTTCTTTAGGCCTGCTGGAAGATATTGCTGTTCGCCTGGCCTCCATGCAAAAAACTGAAACACCCTCTCTAGAACGTATTTGGGTTTCAGTTTTTGCTGCCGACCACGGAATAGCCGCAGAATCTGTTTCAGCCTTTCCTCAAGTAGTTACCAGCGAAATGGTGAAAAATTTTGTCCATCACGGGGCAGCCGTCAATGTCTTATCACGCTTTGTAGACGCTCAATTTGAGGTGATTGATGTCGGCCTGCTACAAGCAGTCAATTTGGATGCCATAGTTGCCGACCGCGCGGGCAATGGCACTGCAAATTTTTCTAAGCAAGCCGCCATGACTGAAACTGAAATGCAAACGGCCTTAACAGCGGGTAAATCTGCAGCTAAAAGAGCATTAGCTCATGGCTCACAACTATTTATCGGTGGTGAAATGGGCATAGCCAACACCACTAGCGCCAGTGCAATTGCCATTGCTTTAACAGGGCTCTCTGTAGAACAGTTAACTGGTGCAGGAACAGGTCTCAACGACAAAGCCATTCAACACAAGTCAAAAGTGATTGAAAATGCATTAACATTACATCAACACAGTTTAGACTCAGCTATAAAAACGTTACAATATTTAGGTGGCTTTGAAATTGCCGCCTTAGTCGGTGCTTATATTTTTGCTGCTCAACAGGGATTAACCATCTTAATCGATGGCTTTATCAGTAGCGTGGCTGCTTTATTAGCCACATCCATTAACCCAAAAGTACATAACTGGTTTTTTTATGCACATCAATCGCAAGAAAAAGGCCATCAATTGGTTTTACAGCGACTACAGGCAAGACCTTTGTTGCAGCTAGATATGCGTTTAGGTGAGGCCAGCGGCGCAGTTGCAGCAGTACCATTGCTGCAAATGGCATGTAAATTACATAATGAAATGGCAACATTTGAACAAGCCAGCATTACAACACATTAAAATAATTATAAAGGTAAAAAATCAATGATTGGTCATATTGAAAGTTACGACAAAGAACTACAAACAGGTGCCATTAAGTGTGAAGATGACTTTTATGAGTTTCATCTTGATGAATGGTCGTCAGAATCTGCGCCTGAAATTGGAGATGATGTCGACTTTATGCCGGAAGATGACGGAAGTGCGACCAGTGTTGGCCCTGTCGGCGCTTATTTAAAAGATACCAGAGCGGTAAAAAATCATTATGTCGCAGGTGTCCTGGGGCTACTTTTGGGCGCCTTAGGCATCCATAGAATCTATCTCGGCTTTTATGGCTTGGCCATCGCACAAATCGCGGTTACTTATTTGACAGGCGGCTTTGGTGTTGTCTGGGGCTTTGTTGAAGGTATTTTATATTTTGGTGGCCAGCTGAATAAAGACGGCAAAGGCAGACCTTTAAAATAACCACGACGGCAGTTACATAAACGAATTGTTTTCTAATAAAGATAATTCACACAAAGGCACAGAGACACAAAGAAGAGCCACTCTTTCCTTTCTGCTTTTGTGTGAGAATACAACATCTTTTGATGTAACAAAATCATATCTACTTGATTTTATTAGCTATGGAAAACAAGTTTATCCCAATGAATTCATTCTTCATCGCAGTACAGCTGTTAACAATCATACCTATTAGCCATAATTATACGGCAACAGATAAACAGCTAGGTTACTCTAGCCTTTTTTACCCAGTTATCGGCTTATTATTAGGCGGTCTACTTGCCGCATCAGCAAGCCTACTTAACACTCTCCCGATACAAATTGCAGCCACACTCATTTTAATAATCTGGGTGTTATTCACAGGCGGCTTACATCTTGATGGCCTGGCTGACTGCTCAGATGCCTGGGTAGGTGGCTTTGCTAGCAAACAACGTAGCCTGGAAATCATGAAAGACCCTGCATCGGGCCCTATTGCAGTGGTCATCTTAGTCCTATTGTTACTGTTAAAATGGTCAATTATTAACACTATCCTGCAGCAACAGAGCTACTATATATTACTGTTAACGCCTATGTTTGGACGGCTGGCTATATTACTCCTGATGCAATCAACACCTTACATCCGCTCCTCTGGAATGGCAGAAAAGCTGGTCACCAACCTACCTCACACTGCAGTAAAAATATTATCTTTATCATGCTTACTGACAGGCGTTTATTATTTAGGTTTTCCCGCCATTAGTTTAATGCTAAGCATTCTTTTTGTCATAGCCTATCAAGCAAAAAAACGCTTGGGTGGCGTTACCGGGGACGTTTACGGGGCGGCAGTGGAACTGGTTGAAACCAGTGTTTTATTAGGTGCCATACTATGAACGAACACCGCTTTAATGATGCAGAACGTGCAGGTGTTTATAAAGCCATTGCCGAACGCAGAGATATGCGACATTTCTTAGCTAAACCTATTGACCCCGCTATACTTCACAATTTATTACAGGCAGCCCATCAAGCAGGTAGCGTCGGCTTAATGCAACCTTGGCGCTTTATTCGCATCACTCAACAAGCACTAAGAGTCAAAATTCATCAGCTAGTTGAGCAGGAAAGACAAAAAACAGCCATCGCTTTGGCTGAGCGAGAAGATGAGTTTATGAAGCTTAAAGTGGAAGGGATTAATGAATGCGCTGAGCTCATTGTCGTTGCCTTACCCGATAAACGAGAACAGCATATCTTCGGCCGCAGAACCCTGCCCGAAATGGATCTAGCTTCAACGGCTTGTGCCATACAGAATATGTGGCTGGCCGCCAGGGCTGAAGGCCTGGGTATGGGCTGGGTCTCTTTATTTGACCCTAATGCCTTAGCGACTTTATTAAAAATGCCCGAGGGGAGTCGGCCCATTGCTATTTTATGCTTAGGTCATGTTACCGAATTTTATCCCCAACCCATGCTGGAAATGGAAAACTGGGCCAAAGCAAAACCTTTAGAAAGTTTTCTCTCTGAAAATGAGTGGTAATCACTTTATTAGCTGTTTAGAAATGCTTGAAATACTATTACATTCAACTAGAATAGTGCTGATGTTCACACTGCTTTAAATTTAACGGAAGTCAACTTTTTTATGCTTGAAAATTCCATTTCACTAGAGTCGTTACTGGAAACTCATGAATTACCTTTTGTAATCATTGATGCTTCATTAACAATAGTCGGGCTAAATAAAGCATGGGAACGGCAATTGGCTGTTAACAAAAAAGATTATATTGGACAACCTTGTTGTAAAGCATCCCCAAACTGCCGACATCAGGAACTATTCCAAAAATTGGAGCCTTATGTATCAACTGAATTAATTACAGAGGATAAACAGGCAATTGTACGCGGCTATCCTCTGCTAGATAATGACGGAACTGTCTATCTAGGTGAATCAATCATTCAAAGCACCTCGCTGATTGAAAGCTCCAATACGCCTCGAATGACTGGCTCCTGCACGGCCTTTAATAACTACAAAGAAAAACTTTTAAAAGCGGCTAAAACCCAGGCACCTGCTTTTTTAATGGGAGAAACGGGGACAGGCAAAGAATTAGCCGCCGAATTTATTCACAGCCATTCTAAACTCGCGGACAACGAACTTGTTGTGGTTGACTGCACGGTTCTAACAGAAACGTTATTTGAAAGTGAATTATTTGGCCATGAAAAAGGTGCATTTACTGGCGCAACTAGAACCAAGAAAGGTTTGTTTGAACTGGCTGACAAAGGCACATTGTTTCTTGATGAAATTGGCGAGTTACCTCTTTCTCAACAGCCCAAATTATTACGCGCATTAGAAACAGGACAGTTTAGGCCAGTAGGCAGTACCAGCTCAAAGAAATCAACGGTACGACTTATCTGTGCAACCCATAGAAATTTAACTGAAATGGTTAAAGCGGGAGAATTTAGAGAAGATTTATTTTATCGTTTGTCAGTATTTCCCATTCAAATCCCTCCTTTGCGTGAACGTATGAGAGATATTCCTGAGTTAACGAGTTATTTGTTAACTCAGCTGGGACAAAGGGATGAGGTAGACTATAGCATCAGTAAAGAAGCGCTAATTAAACTCTTGCAACATCGATGGCCAGGTAATATAAGGGAGTTAAAAAACTGTTTACAACTGGCTTGCAGTCTATGTGATAAGCAGCATATTACTGAGGATGATATCTCATATATGCAACAAGCAGTTACTGAACCTCAAGAATATGCTGAGCAGACTCCAGCAACGGCTTCAAACAGCAATCCGTTACAACAAATGGAAAGTGATATTATTCAAGCGCTATTACACAAATATCAAGGCAACCGAAAGCTCATTGCTGCAGAAATGGATATCAGTGAACGCACTCTTTATCGCAAGCTTAAACGCTTCGAACTTAACTAAGCAGGCTGAACAATGACTCCATCTCTAATAAACTGGACCTTCAGCTGCATAGACTCTAATGATGCACTTATTGAACCACCCAACGATCTAAGAACTGCCGTTTCTCAGATCAAGGAATTACCCCCCTTACCCGGTATTGCTGCAAGAATTATGAAACTTGCCGCAGATCCTTTAGCAGATGCCAGAAAACTATCTGAAATTGTTGAACTAGACCCTTTACTTACAACTCAGGTGATCCGCTGGGCCAGCTCCTCTCTCTATGGTTATAAGGGCGAAATTAGTAGCGTACAAGATGCAACAACTCGCGTATTAGGTTATCAATTTGTATTTGACCTGGTGTTAGGCTTATCTGCTTTATCACCCTTAAAAGCCCCCTCAGAAGGCCTGATTGGAACGCGTGCTTTCTGGACTCATGCCTTAGCCAGTACCCATTTAATGAGCGCTTTAAATGATCAACTCAGCACAGAAAATAAATTTGAATCACAAACTATTTTTTTTGTCGCCTTAATGCATAACATTGGCTTCCCTCTTTTAGGCGACCAATTTAAAAATGAATTCAACATATTATCCAACCTGGCCCAGGCTAATCCAACTTTAAGCCTGCATAAATTAGAAAAGTTTGCCTTTGGTGTGGATCATTGCCAACTGGGAAGCTGGTTATTAAAAACCTGGAATATGCCAACCGCAGTGATTGACGTGGTGTATCACCACCACAATCCACACTACCGGGGCGATAATTATCAGCTCAACTTGCTAACCTATTTAAATGATTGCCTGCTGGCCTCCATCAATTTAGGCGATTCACAGTATAGTGTTGATTGCAATCAGGTATTTGAAGAATTGAATATTGATGCAATGGTAGCCAAAAACGCATTAGACAATCTAGAAAATGAACTGGACGAAATAAAATCTATGGTTGAAATTTGCCTGACCAGTGCTTAGGAGTGAGGATTTAATAGCTGAAAAAACACGCCCTAAAGAATAAGCTTAATGATTCTTTTCCATCATAATTAACTATATCCCCGCTTTTTATAAGTAATTATAATATAATGGTTAGTTCACTCGTAAATGAGTGAAGATAGAACCAATAATTATTTTATTCAATAAGGAGCACTGTCAATGTGTTGGAGTGGTGAAGCATCAGCTGTATTAGCTGTCGCAGGTCTAAGTACCGCAGCTTATGTTGCATACAAAGGGGAATCCAAAGAATTATGGATTCCATTAACATATTTCGCCTTAATGGAATTATTACAGGCTTTCACTTATGTTTATATTGATTTATGTGACAACCCCAGCAATCAGGTGCTCACACTACTTGGATATATTCATATCGCCTTCCAGCCATTTTTTGTCAATATGGTCGCGATGTACTTTATTCCAGAAAGCGTTAAGATAAAAATCAGAACAGCTGTATATACTATCTGCGCAATGAGTTCTTTAGCCATGCTGATTAAAATGTTCCCATTTGACTGGGCTGGTGCCTGTAATGTTGGACTTGAAGGTTTTTGTGGCACACAAACCTGTTCTGTTTCAGGCGACTGGCACATTGCATGGCAACTACCTCTTAATGGGCTGATGTCATCACCAATCGACTGGTTACCAGGTTTTGACTGGGGCTTGCATGGTTTTTCTTATATTTTAGCCGCTTTTTATATGCCTCTGGTTTATGGCTCATGGCGTTTTGTTGGCTTTCACTATCTGATTGGCCCGTTACTTTCAGATATTACAACCTCTGATCCTAATGAGTACGCAGCAGTATGGTGTTTATTTTCAATTGCATTATGTGTATCCGTGATTAAAACACCTATCAGAAAACATTTGCATGTCAAAAAATGGCCTTATTATCACAAGCAAGTAAGCGATGACTTGTAAGGTAAGAGAGCATTATCTATAAAAAAAGGGGCGTAAAGCCCCTTTTTTTATAGTCAAAGTTAGACGTTGTATGCAACGTCTCTACTTCAACTCCAGATTAAACACCTTCCGAATAAAGTAGGAAATATCTTGAATTTCCTGCTGACAAACCGCATGATCCATCTCATACTGATGCCAGCTTATGGGGTACTGTAGCGCTTTAAGCTGGCTAAAAGCCATCTTGGCAGCCTGCATATCCACAACACTATCCATAACTCCATGCGCCATAAAAATGGGCGTAGTCTGATTCTCTTTTGCTGCCTCAATATTTAATTCTTCTATCGTTGGTAAATAGGTCGACAATGCAACAATCCCAGCTAATTTATTGTTCATTCTGAGAGCAGTATGCAAAGCAATCACCCCTCCTTGTGAAAAGCCCGCCAGTAAAATATTCTCAGGTCTAATCCCTTGCTGCATTTCCTTTACGACCAACTGCTCAATCAAAGTAGCCGATTGATAAATACCCTGCTTATCAACCTTACGCTCTAATGACATTTCCAAAATATCATACCAGGAGCGCATTTCTAGGCCGCCATTAATGGTAACAGCCTGAACAGGCGCATTAGGAAAAATAAAAGCTATTCCATGCGCCTCAGGCAAGTCCAACTCAGGCACTATAGCTTCAAAATCATGACCATCAGCACCCAGTCCATGCAGCCAGATAACTGAATATTTATGCGCTGTTTCTGGACCTAATTCAATTGTTTCTAATGCCATCATCAACTTAATCTTTCTCAAACATTTGCTTAAATCGCTGCTTAAATTTTTCTTTATCTTTGAAATAGAAAACTAATACGATAAGAAAAGGCCAAACCAATAAAACCATAATTTTTGTTGCAACTGCAAAACTCATAAATCTTCCCCGGTAAAAATTATTTACTATGTCTCAGCATACCACTACAAATACGACAGGGTAAAATAATACCTTTCATCCTATTTTCAGTAGAGGCCTTGCACGCAAGGTCTCTGTTGTAAACTAGCTACAATGTTAGCTTTTAAGGTACAATGCCTCCATTAAACCGAGTCAACCTTCTTATCCATAGACTATGAAATTTTCCTTTGAAATAGTTCCAAGAACCGAACAAGCTTTTGATCAACAATATAACTTTGTTTCAACATTAGGCGAAGCAATTAGCATGATTAATGTCCCTGACATTCAGCGCTTTGATATTAGAAGCTGGGAAACTGGGACAAAAATTGATAGAACAAAACATAGCTTTGTTCCACACTTCAGAGCAACTGACTTTTCTTTGCAGTCGGGGGATATTTTTAGAGTTATTGAAGAAAATCAGCTGGATCATGTATTACTTGTTTCTGGCGATCCACCCGAAGGTATCAAAAGAGAGTTTTATCATACCAACGTACTCGACTTAATTAGAGTTGTTAAGCAAAAATACCCTGATATTACTATACACGCTGGCTTTGATCCCCATAGAAATGGTCTTCAGGAGGAGTGCGACTATGTACAAAGAAAAAAAGATGCAGGCGCATCCAGCTTTTTTTCTCAGCCATTTTATGATATTCGCTTAATCGAAATCTATGCTGAGCATCTACAGGATGTTGAAACATATATAGGCTTAAGCCCAATTACTACGATGTCATCAAAGAACTATTGGGAAATCAAAAATAAAGTGAAATTTCCTACCAGTTTTAGAGCTGAATATGACTGGAATATTGATTTTTCTAACAAGGTGATTGCTATGGCTAATGATGTTGGCTTCAACATCTATTTTATGCCAATTAAAATTGAACTAGAACAGTATTTTGGAAAACTTGATCTGTTAAAGAAGGTTTAACAGAGATAGATTTTTGTGCGGGGAATAAATAAAGCAGGGTACAGAAAGCACCCTGCTTTGGATCAAACTAAAACTATTATAGTTTAGCTTTTAGACCTTCAAAGCCTTTTTCACCTTTTTCTAATAAAGCTGTAGCTTCTACTAAGTCACCTTTTTTAGCTGCTTTTCTAGCTTTTCTCAAGTGCTTATTAGCTTTTTGACGAAAACGTGAAACAAGATCGTTTGCATTGATTTCTTTTTGAGAATCCATTGCTTGCTTGATAGTTTTTTGCACTACAGCAGCATCTTCACCATCATTGATTTGCTTCATAGCTTCAGCAATATGACCTAAAGTGATATCAATGGCTTGTTCTGGACCAAAACAAGTTCTGCCGTCTTCACAAGCAACAACTGCTGATGAAAATGAACCCATAGTTAGAGCTAATGCGAATGCTACGACAGCGCTTTTTAATAATTTCATGTAATGTAAACCTCATTGTAGTTATTGTGATTAGCACGTAACTTTATGTATTTAGCTAAATGCTGAAGTGAATTCTAGCACAACTTTTGTGAATATTGCATGAATTAACTGCTTAGCCTGCCCTCAATCAAAAAAAAATGACCATTCAGTTATTCATCATCTCTTTTTACAATAAGTTTTACCTCGTTTAATTCGTTAATTAAAACCTCAAACAGAATTGGGCTGCAACAAACCGAGCAATCTTCATAATAATCCTGCTCCCTTGCAGAATGATCCAGCAAAATAGTTATAGTTTGCCCACAATAAGGACAATCTATCGCTAGCTCTTCCATTACTGTACTTTTCTTAGCAAAACATCTAACCATGACATAGGTAGAATACGTTTTAAATAGCCAAATAAATAGGTAGGAAAGGTCACGTAATAACGTATTTTTGGTTTTTTAGACTCCAGCGCATGAATCACTTTTTCAGCCACCGCCTCTGCGGGTAAGGTAAATGGTGCAGCAGGCCCTTCTTTTTGTAATCGCTCTTCCATTGCTTTATAAGTCTGTTGGTGAAAACTGCCTTCAGGCTGGATATTTTTTTTATATAAAGCAAAAGCATTTTTTCTAAACTGACTGCTAATCGGTCCCGGTTCTATCAAACAAAGCTGAATATTCGTTCCATATAGCTCAATACGCAATGTATCAACCAAACCTTCCAGTGCAAATTTACTGGCGTTATAAGCCCCTCTATATTTCATCGCTACAAAACCAAGTATGGAGCTATTGTAGAGTATGCGACCATGTCCTTGCTTACGCATCAAAGGAATAATTAAATTAGTTAATTCATGAGTGCCAAAAAAGTTAGTTTCAAACTGGCTTCTCAACACATCTCGACTTAAGTCTTCAACCGCGCCTGGCTGACCAAACGCGCCATTATTAAATAAGCCATCTATTTTCCCATCTGTTAACTTGATCAATTGATCAACGGCCTGCTGAATACTTGTAGAATCGGCTAAATCTAACTGTAATGTTTCAAAGCCCTGCTCTTTTAAACGTAGAACATCCGTCTGTTTTCTAGCCGAACAAATGACTCGATAATGCCGTTTTTTTAATTCTACAGCTGTTGTGTAACCAATACCTGTAGAGCATCCTGTTATAAAAACTGTTTTAACTGACATTACTTTATAAGCTCGGCTTCATTAAATTGAAAAGTTTTAGCTGAACTACAATCGATAGTAAAAACTAATTGTTTCATTTGACTTTGAATACTCAACTGACCTGACTCAACACGCTTACACTCCCCCGTGGCTAAAGCTTTTTGTGCGGCCAGGCGTCTAAACTGTTCAATTTCTGGTAGCCTTACTGCAAATGGCTTCACTAATGCTGGTAAGCGATCATGTCTATAGGGTGGAATAGCAAATGCAGTAAACTGGATTGGGTTATCTTTGATCAACTGTTGATTAATTCCACTCTGTTCAGTCGCTTTTTTTATACGCGACGCTTCCCTGAGCAACTGTTTTTTATGCTCAATTTCCTGTAGTTTTTTTAATTCAACCTCTTGTTCTTGTCTCTTCAACTGAGCAGCCAAATCCGTGGCCCCCCCCGTTTTAACATCTATCTTAAGAGCGCTTGCTGCTTCAGCACATGGCGCCGACTGATAAGCTGTTTTACCATCCGCATCAGTACACTTATAAACCCCCGCCACAACATGACCAGACAACGATACCAAGGCGACAAACCCTACTATTGACCTTACTAATTTCATACTGCTAATCTCCATTTTGAATCATGACTATTACCCAACTTGTTCTTCGTGTAAATAAGTTTTTTCCTGATACCGATGACTAATAAAAACAAATAAAATTGCCGTCAACAACATTAATCCTGTAAAAAACCAAAAATAGCTTGCACCCGCTAATTTATGACTGCCATCCTCATTGATAATAAAAAAATTGACTGCACTGGTAAATAAATTACCTAAGGCTACTGACATGAAAAACAATGCCATGACAAAAGATTTCATCCTTTTTGGCGCCTGAGTATAAGAAAACTCTAGACAGGTAATCGACACCATCACTTCAGCTGCCGTTAATAACAAGTACGCCAATAACTGCCATCCTATATGTGGAACCAAACCTTTATCTATTTGCATTTGAATCAGCGCAGGAATTGCAAAAGCACCCGCGGTAATAAACAATCCTAATGATATCTTTTTAAGTGCAGTTAATTTAAACCATCTACCCAGTATAGGATAAAACAGATAACTAAACAGCGGGACCAACAACATAATTAACAAAGGGTTGGCCGCTTGTATTTGCGAGGGTAAAATCTCAACACCCCAAATGACCCTGTCCATTTTTTGAGCCTGCAATACCCAGGATGACCCCGTTTGTTCAAATAAAGCCCAAAAAACAGCAATAAACAGGTAAATAGAGCCTAACTTAAACACTATATTTAAACCAAAGGGACTAAGCACTTCCTTAACAAAATCTACACCTGTCGCAGGAATATGCACAAATCGGTAACGTCCAGTCCAGAAAGCAATGGTTGCCAGTAACATTAAAACACCTGGCACTGCAAAAGCAACTGAGGCTCCATACTGATCTAATAGCCAGGGAATAATCAACATGGCAGCAAATGCCCCTAAATTAATAGAAAAATAGAACCAGCCAAAAACCTTGCTTAATAAATGATGGTTGGAAAGGCCAAACTGGTCACCTAAATGCGATGAAACACAGGGCTTTATTCCACCAGCTCCCATTGATATCAACCCTAAACCAACTAACAAGCCCATGCGGGTATCATCCAAAGCCAGGGCAAAATGCCCCAGACAATAAAACAGTGACAAAAATAAAATTGTTCGATATTTTCCAATTAAACCATCAGCCAATAAAGCACCTAGCATGGGCATAAAATACACCGCAGAAACAAATAAGTGATAATATCCTTGTGCCTCATGCTCACTCATCACATCTAAATCACCTGTAGAGTTCATTAAATACTGAGTCATAAAAACCACTAAAATAGCGCGCATGCCGTAATAGCTAAAACGCTCGGCTGCTTCATTAGCGACAATAAAAGGTATCCCCGATGGTATAGATCGACTCGCTACGGGAGCCGTTTTATATTTAGATGTCATTGATGGTTTACAATTTTTTCCTGGATAAAATAAAATAGTGAACTTTACACTACAATGCTCGTCAGATGGACTTGAATTTTAAGTCATCTATTAAAACATAAGGATACAAAACTCAATCATGCCTGAGATCAGTCTAAGTCACTCGCAAAGTTCTTTTCAGCAACTTAAGTCATACATCAATGAACACATTATCGGTCAGGATGTTCTAGTAGAAAGAATGTTAATTGCTTTGCTAGCAGATGGCCACATGTTAGTAGAGGGTGCACCGGGCCTAGCTAAAACACGCGCAATTAATGTGTTGAGTAAAGGCATAGAAGCTGACTTTCACCGAGTGCAATTTACCCCAGACTTATTACCTGCTGATTTAACGGGAACTGAAATATATAAACCACAACAAGGTTTATTTGAATTTCAAAAAGGCCCTTTATTTCACAATCTGGTCCTAGCCGATGAAATCAACCGTTCACCCGCCAAGGTTCAAGCCGCTTTACTGGAGGCCATGGCTGAAAGACAAATTACCGTTGGCAGCACGACCTACCCTTTACCCAAGCTATTTATGGTGATGGCGACTCAAAACCCAATTGAGCAAGAAGGTACTTATCCTTTACCAGAAGCTCAGTTAGATCGGTTTTTATTACATGTTTCTATTGATTACCCTGAAGCCAAACACGAAAAAGATATTCTACATCTTGCCCGCCGAGAAGCGAAAGGTGAGTTCCAACAAAAAACCAAAGAATTTCAGCCTATTAGCCAGCAAGCCGTATTAAGCGCAAGGGATGAGGTTCTGGAAATCCATATGGCAGATAGTTTAGAAGATTATTTACTACAGATTATATTGGCCACTCGCAACCCCGGCGCTTACGGTGAAGACCTGGCTGGCTGGCTACAATATGGCGCAAGCCCAAGAGCCAGTATTGCCTTAGATCGTTGCGCAAGAGCCAAAGCCTGGTTACAACAACGTGATTTTGTTGGCCCTGAAGATATTCAAGATATGGCTTTTGATGTACTGCGTCACCGCTTAATTTTGTCTTATGAAGCCGAAGCAGAAGGCATAACAACAGATGACTTTATTAAACAGTTAATTTCCAGAGTCGCTGTGCCATAAATGAGTACTCCAGATAATAAGCTGGTCTCTATTCAGTTAAAGACCCTGGTTAATTTAGCAAGACCTGCCTCATTGCTTAAATTACATCACTCAGCAATACGCGCCAGACAAAGCGGGGGCTTTATTTCCCGCTTTAAAGGGCGAGGCATGGAGTTTGATGAAGCCCGGCTGTATCAACCTGGCGATGATATTCGTAGCATAGACTGGCGAGTGACTGCGCGTACAGGAAAAACGCATACCAAAGTGTTTCGTGAAGAACGTGAACGGCCTGTGTTTATTTCTGTCGATAATCGCCCCGCCATGCACTTTGCTACCCGCGGCGTATTTAAATCGGTGCAAGCAGCAAAAGTTGCCGCGTTATTAGCCTGGACCGCCCAGCATAAAGGCGATCGTATCGGTGGACAAATATACACGGACTCAGTGTGTCAGGAAGTTAAACCACAAAATGGTAAACATGCGGTATTACGCTTTTTTAATGCGCTGACTAATCCGCGCTCGGCTAACAAGCAAGAAATAACGTTAGAGCAAACACTGGCTCGATTAATCCAGCATGCGCGTCCGGGTAGCCTGGTTTATATTATCAGTGACTTTAGAGGCTTAGAGCAAAAAGCAGAAAACCACCTGGCCAAATTATCACGCCATTGCGATGTGGTTTTAATTCATATCTATGACCCTTTAGAAAGTCATTTACCTGCCAAAGGCCGCTATCGTTTTACCGATGAACACCGAGATGTAGTGATAGATACAGGGGACAATCAGCGCATATTAAGCTATCAACAACATTATCAACAGCGTCTGGATTATTTACAGCTCACAGCAAAAAAATTAAATTTAACTTTCTTTCAATGTAGTACCACCGATGACCCTATCGAGGTTTTACGCTAATGCAACCGCAAGCACTACAATTAAGAGACATTCATTTACCCGACAGCATGGGCTGGTGGCCACCGGCTATCGGCTGGTGGTTATTGCTAATATTAATCCCGCTGTGCTGCTGGTTAATCGTATGGCTTTATAAGCGAATTACCCGGAAAACAGCGGTAAAAACCGCGAAAAAGTTATTAATAGTGCTAAAACAGAACCGTGATTTAAGTGATATGGATAGGCTAACTCAGTTATCTGAACTTATCCGCCGAGTCGCTATTAGTCAGTCACCCCGCGCTGAAACAGCCAGCTTAACAGGGCAAGCCTGGTTAAACTATTTAGATAGCTCAGTCAAAGGCACACCTTTCAGCCAAGGTGAAGGCCAAGTATTGGCAGATGCTCATTTTCAAAAAGCAGCGCTTACAGATTTAGAGATGACGGCTGTCACTCAACTTTGTGAAACCTGGCTTAAAACTCAAAAATAAAGATGATCCACTTCCAATGGCCATTACTAATATTGGCACTCCCCCTCCCCTTACTAGTCCGCTGGTTAATGCCAGCCGAATTACCCGCCGAACAGGCCGCCTTAAAAGTCCCCTTTTTAGAGGATTTTGGCAGTGGCGAAACGAAAGTTGTCAGCCAAAATAAACAATGGCCCTTATTATTAGCGATTATTGCCTGGCTGTTTTTAATATTAGCTAGCATGAGACCCCAATGGATGGGTGAACCAATAGAACAAGCCGTCAGCGGTAGAGATTTAATGCTGGCAATTGATTTATCGGGCAGTATGGAGGCGGAAGACTTTATTATTGAAGACAGGCGGGTAGACAGACTGACTGCAACTAAAAATGTCGCCAGCGAATTTATTAGTCGCCGCGCGGGTGATCGTTTAGGCCTTATTTTATTTGGTACCCAGGCTTACCTGCAAACCCCTCTAACCTTTGACCGAGCCACTGTTACCACCTTATTAAATGAATCGGCCTTAGGACTGGCTGGAGAAAATACCGCCATTGGTGATGCCATTGGTCTGGCTGTTAAACGCCTAAGAAAACAAAAAACCGACAGTCGAGTTTTAATATTATTAACTGATGGGGCAAATACAGCCGGCGAAGTAACGCCCTTGAAAGCAGCTGAACTTGCCGCTGATAATCAGTTAAAAATATACACTATTGGTATTGGTGCCGATGAAATGATTGTGCGCAGTTTTTTTGGCTCACGAAAAGTAAACCCCTCCAGTGATCTGGACGAAAAAACCTTAAAAGCCATTGCTGATAAAACAGGAGGGCGCTATTTTAGAGCCCGAAACACTCAGGAACTCAACAAAATTTATCAATTACTGGATGAATTAGAGCCAGTAGAAAAAGATAAACAATATTTCCGGCCTAAGACCGAGCTTTATTTTTGGCCCTTAGCCTTTGCCTTACTATTTGCCAGCATGATCAGCATTGCCCGCATTAACTGGAGAGGCTTGTGGAGATGATCAATCTTGCAGAATTTCACTTCGTCCGCCCCTTTTGGTTATTGGCTTTAATCCCTGCCATCGCCATGACCGTTTTTTTACTAAAGAACAAACTCAATCAAGGTAACTGGTCAAATGTCTGTGATGCAGAGCTATTACCCTTTATTTTGCAACAGAAATCTGTGCCTCATAGTCGCTGGACACTTTCTGCAGGCGCTATTGCCAGCGTATTAACCATTATAGCCATTGCGGGCCCTACCTGGGAACGCCTCCCCTCCCCCGTATTTAGAAATGATGCCGCTTTAGTTATTGCACTGGACTTATCTCAATCGATGAATTCATCGGATATAAAACCCAGCAGACTGAGCAGAGCGCGTTTTAAAATCGCAGATATTTTAAAACAACGTAAAGATGGTCAAACCGCATTATTAGTCTATGCAGGCGATGCCTTTACCGTAACCCCATTAACTGAAGATACTGAGACCATCGCCAGTCAACTTTCTGCATTAACAACCGACATTATGCCCAGTCAGGGTAGTAATACCAGTCAGGCCCTGGAAAAAGCCGTTGAATTATTAAAGCAATCAGGACTGCAATCAGGGGAAATAGTTCTGCTTACAGATGCCGTTGATTATGACGAGACTATAGATAGCGTGGAATCTCTCGCTGACTACCACTTATCTATCCTTGGCGTAGGTACTGCCGAAGGTGCGCCCATTAAAACAGCACAAGGTGGTTTTCTTAAAGATAGTCAGGGCAATATTGTGCTCCCTAAACTCAATAGCCATGAACTTTCCCGCCTAAGTAGCCAAGGTAAAGGGATATATAAAACAATTACGGATGATGATAGCGATATAGAAGCCTTGATTAGTCAATTTGATAAACCCACTGAAAAATCCGGCAATGCGGACAATAATTTATTGATTGATCAGTGGAATGAAAAAGGTCCCTGGCTATTATTATTGACTTTACCTTTTGCAGCATTACAATTTAGAAAAGGCTTGTTGTCCTTAGCCTTTATCTGTTTGCTGCCTTTTCCAGAAACCAGCTATGCCCTGGAATGGAAAGACTTGTGGCAGACTCAAGACCAGCAGGCCCAACAGTCTTTTAAGCAAGGTAACTATCAACAAGCCGCTGAGCAATTTGGTGATCCACAATGGAAGGCAGCCTCTCAATATAAAGCAGGACAGTTTGAAAAAACCTCTGAAACCCTGAATCAAGATGAGTCAGCAAGCGGACTTTATAATAAGGGCAATGCACTTGCCCAAACAGGAAAGCTAGCAGAGGCCATAGCAGCCTATAAAAAATCTTTAGAAATTGATCCAGAAAATGAAGATGCCAAATACAATAAAGCGCTAGTAGAAAAAGAACAGGAAAAACAGAAACAATCCGAACAAGATAATCAGCAACAAGGCGATGAAAGTCAAAACGCTGAAGATGATGCAGAGAAAAAAGATCAGCAAGGCGAACAGTCTGATCAATCTGAAGAACAGCAAGATGGCCAACAATCTGAGCAAGATTCTGAATCTGACTCTAAGCCTGATGATCAGCAGGAATCAGCAGAAGAAAAAGAGTCTGAACAATCTGAAGCCGAACAAGCAGAAGCAGAACAGCAACAACAGGATGAAAAAGAAACTGAACAACAGCAGGCTCAACAGGCTGATCCCGATGCTGAATACGATGAGTCAGAACAAGCCAATGAACAATGGCTTAACCGTATTCCAGATGACCCCGCGGGCTTGTTAAAGCGCAAATTTAAATATCAATATGGGCAACGTGGCCGTCAGGGTTCTAATAATCAAGCCTGGTAGTTTTGAATAATAATTACCACCAAGGGCTCTAAGCTAATATCTTCAAGTCCTTCGTGGTAAACAGTAATGTTTTAAGTTCACCTAATACAATGACTAATACAAAAACAACATTCTCATTTTTATATTTGATTTTACTTCTAATCTGCAGTCACTCAGCATTAGCAATAGAAATTAAAACCACCCTGGATAGAAACCCTGTCAGTATAAATGAATCGGTACAACTCACCTTTACTGCTACTAAATCACCGGATGATGATCCTGACTTTAGTCCTTTAGAAAAAGACTTTGAAATTTTAAACCAAAGTCAGCGTAGCAATTCATCCTGGGTCAATGGGAAATCCAGTAAAACCATTCAGTGGATCGTTAACGTCATGCCAAAAAAAACGGGGAGTATTTTTATTCCTGCGATCTCTTTTGGTGATGACAACAGTCAATTGCTTAAACTCCTTGTCACTAAAAACAATACCGTAGCCAGCAATAATCAGGATGCTGATCTATTTTTAGAAGTAGAAGCCACACCTAAATCACCTTATGTTCAATCACAAGTACTCTATACTCTAAAGCTATATAGCCGAGTCAACTTATCCCAGGCGAGATTAAGTGATCTTGAATTAACGGATGCGCTGGTCGAAAAACTTGGCGAAGTTAAAAAATACAAGATCAATCGCAATGGCGTTGAATATACCGTTAATGAGTTAAATTACGCTATTTTTCCGCAAAAAAGTGGCGTTCTAAACATTAAGCCCATGGTTTTAAGCGCAGATGTTGTAAGCCGTTCTCAACCTCGTTTTAATGGTTTTTTTAATCGTCAAATGAGTAAAACCAAACGTGTCTTATCAAATGCTATCAGCTTAAATGTACAAGCAGTGCCTGAATCATTTAAAGGCAATCACTGGATTCCTGCAAGCCAGGTAGTGATTGAAGAAAAATGGTCTGGGGCAAGCGACCAAATGAAAATTGGCGAGCCATTAACTCGGACATTAACCCTGCTTGCTGTGGGCAATACTGTCGCACAATTACCTGAGCTGCATAATAATACCGAAATAGCACAATTAAAAACCTACCCAGATCAACCCGTTTTAAAAGAACAAAAACGCAATGAAGGCTTAATTGCCTTTAGAGAAGAGAAAATTGCTTTTATTCCTTCACAAGCGGGCAGTTATCACTTAGCTGCTATTGAAATACCCTGGTTTAATACGCGAACTCAAACTATGGAAATTGCCCGAGTTGCTGAAAGAACAGTAATAGCTATTGCTGGCTCTACAGCGCAACAAAACAATTCTACAATTGATCCTGCAGCAGCAACTGCTATAGAGCCTGTTTCTGTCACCCCTAATACAACCCTGGTTAAAACTGTAGAAAACAAATTCTGGATGTGGCTCTCTATTATTTTAGCCAGTGGCTGGCTACTGACCCTTTTATTTTTCATCACACAGCGCAAAGCTAAACAATTATCCCCCGCCCCCATCGATAACAAAGAAATCACTATAAAAGAAAGCATTAAGGCATTAAAGAAAGCCTGTGCTGAAAATAATTCCCTGGCCGCTAAAAATGCCTTATTAGCCTGGGGGAAAATACTTTACAGTAGCCAAACATTATCAGCAATTGCCCCTCATTGCGAGGCGCGCTTGAGAGATGAGATTTTACACTTAAATCAAAGCCTGTATGCCAGTCTGGAAGAACCCTGGCAAGGCAAAAAATTATTTCAAACCTTTACAGAAAATAAGGCGCGTAAAAAAGTGGCTAAAACAATAAATGATGCTTTAGAGCCTCTTTATAAGGTATAACACTATCTATTATTCATGATTATTAACTAACAGATAAAAGCCATGAAAAAAGAAGAATTTCAGCTAGGACAAGAGTTTTATACAGAAACAGGGAAATGGCGATGTACGGATATCGGAACTCGAGTTATTGTCGCGATTCAATTAAACCAGGAAGATTCTAGCAATTATAATGACCCTCCATTCTCTATAGCCGAATATGTTTTCGATGAGACCGATATAGAATCATGCAGCCTTAACTCAGTTGCATTTGAAGATAATATTGCTAACATAATTAAAAGCAAAAAATTCAATGAAATTGAAGATGCATTTATGTTTACCAATTCAGCTGGCTATGGTGAAAACTCTGCTTTATTAGATAAGAATACAGGAAAGGTTTACTTCCATTCTGATTGGGTTGACGTGGATGAACAGGACGTCCTTGCCGAAGAAGACTTTGACTCAACAGTCCATATTCATTTACCTCATAAAAATGATCTGGACTTAGGTAAAGACCTTGTTTTTGAGTTTACAGAACAATATATGCCTGATGATGAATATAAGGTGGATCAGATATTTAGTAAAAAAGGCGCTTATTCAAGATTTAAGGACTTATTGCAGTCTAAAGACTTATTAGAAAAATGGTATGAGTTTGAAAACCGACATCAACAAATTGCACTCATTCAATGGTGTAAAGAAAATGATATATCTTTCTAAACTTGGCCTGTCAGGCTCACACTGAACAGTAAGATTGATGGGCACGCTAACGCTTTGCCCATCCTACAGTCTATTAAAGACGACCATATCAGGACTCATGGCAACATGTAGTGTGGGTAGGTTTTGATCATAAACCAAAGACCCGGTCTCGCCTTCTCTCGCCTAAGATCACAATAAAGAAAAGATAAGGAAGTTTATTGAGCCATACCTGTAAAACAGAACTCAAGCACCTCATTTATTAATATTCAATGTAGCGACTTTAATGCTCTCAAGAAATTAAAAAGTCGTTATTTACGACATTAAACCCAAATAACGACTTTTTTATTCAGTAACCTTTACAAATTAATGCCCACCATGATGTCCTTCTGGAGCTTTAATTACAGTAACAGATGCTGCCTTACCATTTTCAACCGTCCATTCAGAAGTTTTGTTATTAGTACAGGTTTGAATGATATCAAAAGATATTTTTTGTGAATCTACACCTTCTGGAAGTAGAGTGGCTTTGCCGCGAAATTGTGCCTTCAATACATAATCCGTAGGTAAAGAGATGCCAGAAATAGTAATACTGTTAACTTCATTAGATTCTTGCCATTCACCATTAGCCTCACCTGTCTGCCTGTCAATAGTTTCTACCAACACATCATGTGAATCAGTACCTAGTTTATACCAAGATAAAACAGGTCTGACACCAATAAATGCCTGACGATCATCAAGCGCACCTTGAGAGTTTGGAATATTTATAGTGATTTTTTTGGTTGGAAGGTGGCCACAACCATGAGGAACTTGTATCGTCAAATAAGCGGTTTTATTTTCAACAATTTCTTTTTCGATAATTGATGAATGAGCAGAAGCCGTAGCGGTGAAAGCAAGTAAGCCAAGAGAGATCAGCGTGTTTTTTAATAACATTAGAGTAGGATCCTTGTAAAAAATTGTTTAAGTAAGTGAGCTATCAACCCACAAATACAACTAACGCAAATTACATACCATAAATATTTTCATCAAAAAAACAAATAAAACTAAGACGCAAGCCTATGAATTACAATGAGAACCATTATCATTACTTTATAGTTTTATTATACGGTGATCTTCTAAATAACAATATAATTAATATGGTTTTAATTTAACTATGTTATTTAACACACTAAAAGTAAGTCATATCCCACGCCTAGTAGGTAACACCCTACATTTTAAACATTTTCAAAAATAGCACAGAGGAAGAGATACAGTTAAACAATATAAAACTATTTATATATCAATCTCTTATTATTACGAGTGCTACGTGGTCTGATTTAGCTTTAAATTAAGGCCTAAAAATTGCTTCACCACCAATAATAACAATAGTAATGATTCTCATTACTACTAAGTAACAATATAATAATTTTATGATAAGCAGATATATTGCCTTTTCCTTTCTTCCCTTCATCTTTTCAACTTTTGCGTTTGCTGCAAAACCAGGGGACCTAGCTCCCACATGCATTACGGAGCATATTGAAAACGGCCAAACACTGGACATTGCTAACTATAAAAACAAGGTCATCTATGTTGATTTCTGGGCATCCTGGTGCCCACCCTGTAAATTATCATTCCCTAGCCTTAACAAATTACATAACGAGCTTTATAAGCAAGACTTTGAAGTGATTGCTATCAACTTAGATGAAGATAAAAACGATGCTCTGGAATTTCTGCAACATAATCCAGTAAAGTTTACGGTTGCCTATGATGGCAAAGGAAAGTGTCCTAGCGGGTACAATGTAATGGCTATGCCTAGCTCATACATAATTGATAAGCAGGGAGTCGTTCGTGAGGTTCATCTTGGTTTTAATGAAGACAGCATTAACCATATACGTAAAACTGTTTTGACTCTACTGGCTGAATAGATTTGATGAATTTAGTTTTATCAAGGTGCTTGTGCCTAAGTAGCGGTTTAATGTTGGGGGCTTGTACGCCAAATATACAGCCATGGGAAAGAGGTATTCTGGCTAAACCTCACATGTCTACTCAGAGCAATGCCATTGAAGCCTCTTTACGTCAGCATTTGCTGCTTAGCAAAGAAGCCTCGTCGGGTGGACATAACGCAGGAGGTGGCGGCTGTGGCTGCAATTAAGTCTGATACCATTAAGGCCTTAACTGCAGCCGCTCTTTCTTTACCTGGTATGTTAGCAAAAGCTGAGGCAGCTCAGGTCAGTACACAAGCCTTTGCAGATTTTCAGTATGGACACTATCAAGAAAGTGATGATCGAATTTCAGTTGATATCTACCAGGGAATCATTGTACTGCCTGTTTCAAAATCGATAGAACTACAAAGTAACTGGGTGGTAGACACATTTTCTGGAGCCACTCCTGTATTAACTATGCCCGATTCTGCTGCAGAAAGTACTACGGGGGCCTCTGGAATTAATGGCGTTGATAGCAGCAAAAATGTCAATGCTGATGAGCAATCCGTGCAGGTAATGACGGGCGCATCGACTCGTGAAACTCGCTATGGTGTTGATTTGGGGTTCAGTTATTTTTTGGATAATTTAACCCTGCATGCTTCAGGCAGTCGTTCAGAAGAGCCTGATTACCTCTCTCATGGCTATCACCTGGGAATGGATTGGGAGTTCAACCAAAAATTTAATACCATCTCACTAGGTTTTGGGCAAAATTTTGATCAGATTGAACCTACGACGCGCTCTTTGAGTGAGGAAAAAACTGACCATCATTTTCAGTTAGGTTTTAGTCAGATAAGCAGTAAGAAATCACTATTACGATTAAGTGCAAATTACACGCTCAGTAAAGGCTATTTATCCAACCCTTATAAAAAAGTATTTATTCAAGGATTAGCTGTTGGTAGTGACTTGCAAAATGGTGGTTTCAACAAGGTATTTTATGAAAACCGTCCAGATAAACGTAATCAATGGTCAGTTTCCTTGGGGTATATTCAATATTTTTCTGCACTCGACTCTTCTTTGCACCTTGATTACCGATTTTTTACTGATAGTTGGGATATTGTTTCTCATACCCTTGAAGCTGTATATCATCAACCATTAGCCAAAGGCTGGATGCTGATCCCAAGGCTACGTTATTACACACAAACTGACGCCCATTTTCATCAAAATTATTATTCTGAAGCACGAGCCGACAATCATTATTCCAGTGATTTCCGGCTGGCAGAGTTCGGCAGTCTTGGAGGTGGTCTTAAATTGACTAAGGAATGGCAACGAGTCTCTAGTTTAACGGAAAGCATTAAGCTGGAAGCCGGTTTTGAATACACAGCCCATGCGGCTAATTTAAAATTAGGCCACCATAGATCTTCCAGCGTAACTGACTTTGAATACGTTCTATTTACTGCCGCAATAAAAATCCAGTTTTAACTTAATTAATTTAAGCTATAACAATCAATCTCTCTCTTTAGCCCATATCTTTCCAGTTGGATCCATTGCCAGCTCCCACTCTTCGCCGTTACCAAGCACATCGATTTCATACTCAATATC
>Ga0209494_1000220_pt1 | contig 24060 bp, 23 predicted proteins | sample EN1Hudseemescosm_FD_184628 | JGI IMG/M metagenome (GOLD analysis project Ga0209494, IMG submission 184628) | Methane-oxidizing microbial communities from mesocosms in the Hudson Canyon - EN1B Hudson Canyon (SPAdes) (version 2) | ecosystem: Environmental > Aquatic > Marine > Cold seeps | place... | reverse complement strand
ACTTTGAAGTATTTACAAACTGGTGTAAAAGTAATGACCTTTGTCCCTTGCCGGCAGAACCAAAGACTATTTGCGACTTTATTACCTTCGACATGCAAACCAGTACCGCCTCTACGATTAGACGCCGTATGGCCAGTATCCGCAGAATACATAAACTAGCCCGCGCTAACGACCCAACAAAAGACGAAGATGTATTTTTAGGACTTAGGAGTATGCATCGAAAAAAAGGCCGCTGGCAACGACAGGCCTTCGCCATGACTCAAGAGATTAGAGACCAACTGATTGCCATCACAGATAATTCATTAAAAGGCTACCGAGACCGAGCACTACTACTTTTCGCCTACGATAGTATGCGCCGGCGCAGTGAACTCTGTGCCTGCCAATGGACTGACATCAGTACTAACCCAGATGGAACTGGCCGTTGGTTCTTACAATTTTCAAAGTCTGACCAAGAAGGCTATGGCAAACACATCCCTTTAACCGTTGAAACCATGAAAGCTCTAGGAGAATGGCAAAACAAAGCTCAACTAAAAGTGGGCAAGGTACTCCGTGGATTTTTAAGACACCAACAAATAGGCACGTCGTTAAATACCAGCCACATTGCCAAAATATTTAAATCGCTAGCTAAAAAGGCTAATTTAAATGAAACGGCCAAACGGAATATTTCCGGACATTCCGCCCGTGTTGGGCATGCTCATGATTTACTCAAAGAAGGCAAGAGCCTGCCTCAAATCATGATCGCAGGGGGTTGGAAGTCAACCGACATTGTCCTGCGGTATATTGAGAATAGTAATCTCGTTTTACCCAACTAATGAGAGACCCCATCTTTTCGAATAACCTTAATAAAAGTTAACCAAATAATATAAAAGTCAAATCTAAAAGACTCCCTATTAAGATACTCAATATCTAACGCAACCTTTTGAGGTATTGGCAATTCATCTCGGCCATTCACCTGCGCCCAGCCTGTTAAGCCCGGCACGAGTTTTTCCACACCTTTTTCGGTTCGAAGTGCGATCAAATCATCTTGATTAAATAGTGCAGGGCGAGGCCCAACAAAGCTCATATCGCCTTTTAAGATGCACCATAACTGAGGCAGCTCATCTAAGCTGCTTTTTCTTAAAAAATCGCCAATAGGCGTTAAAACACTTTTAGGATCTTTTAATAAATGCGTTGCCACAGACGGGGTATTAACCTTCATGCTTCGGAATTTTGGCATTTTGAAAATGGCGTTATTAACCCCAATACGATCGGACCAATATAACGCAGGTCCTTTTGAGGTTAATCGAACTAAAAAAACAACGATAATAATGGGTAACAACAAAATAACAATAGCAACTACCGCCAGAATTAAATCAAAAAATCTTTTCATCTAAGTTGCATCCGCTATTTTCTTTAACTGTTCGTGCATGGTAATTACTGGTTTCCAGCCTAACAAATCACGCGCTTTAGAACTATCCACCTGCAAAGAACCAAACAATCTATTAGCCATATCCTCTTTACCTATTAGCTTAGCAGCCAATGTCATCAGCCAAGCAGGAACAGGAATTAATAAAGACCGCTTACTAAATACCTTGGCTATAGTTTGTAATAACTCAGTTGTAGATACATCCTCTCCGTCTGAAATTAGAAACACCTCATTAGCTGCTTTCGGATGATCAATACAATGAATAATAAAACCAACCAGATTATCCAATGCTACAAAAGAACGTTGGTTATGAATAGCACCTAATGGTAATGGCACACCTTTATTAATCCACCTCATCATCGATAAGAAATTGGCTTTTACGCCGGGTCCATACACTAATGGCGGACGAATAATCACCACCTCCATTCCAGTTTCTTTAGCTAATGCTAACAAGCCCTTCTCAGCTTCATATTTAGATAATCCATACGGATCTGTGGGTAAATAGTTATCATTTGACTGAAATGGCTGATCTGCCGAAGTCATTTCACCATTAACCTTGATAGAGCTAATAAATATAAATCGTTTAATTCCAGAAATTGCTGCTTGCCTAGCCAAATTTAAAGTACCTTCTGTATTTACTTTACGAAATTCAGCCAAAGGGTCTCCGACTGAATCATTCATGACATGAACCCGAGCAGCTAAATGAATCACGACCTTAATGTTTTTTAGAGCTTCCGACCAATCAGTTTTATCTCCTATATCGCCGACGACCACTTCATCTCGCATACCGTAAATGTGTCGTACAGCCCGACTAACTGACCAACCACCTTGAGTAGTAACCTCACATAAACGGCTACCTACAAAGCCAGTAGATCCAGTAACAAGCATCGATGGTTTATTTGATCGCATGGGGTAATGCTAGTTTCATATTAATCATTCAACGTTACTAGCAATTCTTGGTAAATACCAAGATGAGTCGCTACCACTTTATCAATACTAAACTCACGCTCAGCTAAAATACGCCCTTCACGGCCCATTTGTTGACGTAAAACAACATCAGTAATCAAACGCTCAATGGCTCCTGCTAACTTCTTTGCATCACGTGCTGGAACTAAAATTCCAGATATATCTGACTCTATTGCATCACGGCACCCAGGCATATCTGTAGTAATAACAGTTCTTCCACAAGCCGCTGCTTCAATTAACACCTTTGGCAACCCCTCACCATAGTACGATGGTAACGTCACAATATGAGCTTGTGCAAACAGCACAGCAATATCCGATCGAAACCCTAAACATTCAACTATCCCAGTATCATTCCATGATTGCACCAACTCACAAGATACACTTTCAGGGTTGCCTAAATCAGGTTCACCGATTAACTGAAAACGGGCTTCAATACTTTTTCCTTTAATAATTCTTGCTGCTTCAACAAACTCCAAAACCCCTTTATCTTTCAATAAACGAGAAGCCATAACGACTACAGGAACACCACCTACCTCAGGCCACATTGGATAGTCCTGGAGATCAACCCCCGAACCTCGAATCAATTTTACTTTCTCTTCTGAAAGTCCCCCAGCACTAATTAATGATTTCATATCGGTTGGATTCTGTAAGATAACTTTCTGATTTGGGTGCCCCATCGCTAACCGATATAAAAAACAAACCATGCTTAGACGCATCCGGGGCACCAGTCCTTTCCTTTCAACAAACAGAAAGCCAAGACCTGAAATAGCTGACACCACTCCCGGCACTTTAATCAACCTAGCAACAATCCCACCATAAAGAACTGCTTTTATGGTTACTAAATGAACTATTTCAGGATTTATATATTTAACTTGCTTATACAAGTTGATAACACAAAGCAATTCACCCAAAATATTCATTCCACTTCTAGAAAATAAAAAGGGGTGAACAATTAAACCAAAGCTTTCAAGATATTCAGCCCGATCAGTAATCGTACAGAGTAAATGCACCTCAAAGCCCATTTCCATTGCTTTTAGTGCTATCGGCAAACGGTGAGAAATAAAAAACTGATCCACATTAACAATAAATAATAACTTTTTGTTATTCACCACTTCTCCCACAAAAGAAACAAAATCACAAGCGCACCACTATTTTTTACGAAAGCTTGTATTAGGCATCCGAGCCCAAACCGACCAAACGTTCCGAATAAGCATCATCTGGAACCACCGCTACCACCTCATAGCCTTGTGCTAACAAAGCACGAATTAACCCCGCACGAAAGTTAACTAGGTTCCAAGCAGTGTTAAGTGCAATCAAAATTCTTGGTTTCATCAAGATTAATCCCCGTTAATACACTTCAACAGTAGTTTTCTGCCAAAAAGTTGTGTCTTACGTTAACCGCACATTACTTAAGAAAAAGGTAGTTAAGCCTCGGGCTTAGGGTTAGGATAGCCGTTTCTATGAACGTCCCCTTTGCCAACTGAACCCAATGCCTTATTTCCTGCGGTCTATCCTTAATTAAGCTTTCAACAGCCGCGCGGTTACCCTGGCTTAAGGTATTTCTCTCACTGTCATAAATATAAATATTGCGAGTTAATGGATATCGGACACCAAACTTACTATCCACCAACACATCGCCTTCAAGATTAATTGTCTGTGTTATTGCCACAGCATGCTCTACCGTAGAAAAATCTCTGAATATTGAATTCACCACCCAAGGCATACTAAAAAACTCAATATGTGAATATGGTCCAAGTTTATTGTAGATATTGCCCGTAATGACCAGCAAATCGTTTTTTTGCAGGGCTCGTAGCCCCTCATGGCCGCGAATGTTATCCAAAATTCTTAGTTGATCATGATTCCATGTTTTCCAGTGATCAGATAACCCAAAGACTGGCAATACAAAAATCAACCAGAGCATAAGCAACGTTTTTCGGTTAATGGGTAATGATGCCAAAAACACAGCAACAAGTAGCGAGCCATAAACAAGGCTACGATTAGCCAAATTAAAAGGGGATGGCACGTAAAGACCCGTTAAGGCATACATCGCCATCGATAGAACCAATACTGAAAAAGCACCCATTAATAAATCGTTCATATCGCTGCGATCAACCTTAATTCCACCCTCAGGATATCGCTGGGCCACATAACGCCGAACAAAAATAAGAATACTCACAGCAATAAAAAGTGACCATAAACTTATAGATGTAGCCGAATAATAGAGTTTAATGAAGGCCGAAGGACCTACAAAGGAATCGATAGTTCCAGCTACCTGCATAACCATTCCCTTAATGAAAAGGAATATATCTAGCCCAGAATTTATGCGCCCCTCTGCAAACGGAAAAATAATTTTTATACCGAAATAATAAATCACATATAGCAAACCCGGCGTAATGAATAGCAACCCTTTGCGATACTCCCTGCGCGCAAACCAGATTACCCCTAAACCAAGCGTATAAGGGGGGGATAAATAGCCAGAGAAAGCTCCTAACAACCCTACCGTAAACCCCCATTTAAATCTATTAACCGAAAAAAGATAAAATGAAAACATAATCACAGCAGGCCAAAAAACATAAGGCGCAGTCATATACCAATAGGTAGTAACTTCATGCAGAGGAAAAAGTATAAAAAACACGGCTGCTGCAAAGGCACGTTCTGAATTTAAAAATACTGAAAAAAAACGCCACCCCATGTACACACTAGCCAGATGGCTCAGCCACTTAATGAGATCGTAACCCCACTGATAGTCATGCCCTAAAACAGGATAAACCCACCAAAAGGTAACGTAAGTTGGCACTCCGGTTATTAACAAACCTAATTTTTCTGGAGTAAGCACTAAAAAATCAGAAATAGTCTGATGCTTTATCACGCTATAGTCATCACCGTGCAAGCCTGTGCCAAAAACTAAGTAAAGCAGAGTTACACCAATCAGAAAAAAGACCCATGACAAAAAACTATACTTAAAATTTTTGTGAATCAATCAAACTCCTTGGATAAATAATTTTTCATTTTCCCTATTACGGATTCCATATCATTTTCCAATCCCAACCACAGTGGTAATCGCACTATCCGTTCTGCTAAATCAGTAGTCACTGACAACTCGCCCGTCACCCGCCCACAAACCACTCCCTGTGGTGAAGAATGTAGTGGCACATAATGAAACACGCAGTTAATATCCTGTCGCTCCATCGCATTAATAAACGCGGTACGGTCTGCTAAATTGTGCAGCAGCAGGGAATACATATGGGCGTTGTGGTCACAACCAACGGGAATAACAGGGCGGCGCACACGGCCAGCCTGCTCCAATGCTTTGAAGGCACCATGGTAGTGATGCCAAATTGCCAGCCGCCGGGCGGTAATGCTTTCAGCCTCTTGCATCTGCGCCCATAAAAAGGCTGCAATGATTTCCCCAGGCAGATAGGACGAGCCTATGTCCACCCAAGAATATTTATCGCCCTGCCCACGAAAGAACTGGCTACGGTTCGTACCTTTTTCTCGCACAATCTCAGCACGCTCAAGCAAAGCGGGATCGTTAACCAGCAAGGCGCCACCTTCACCAGAAATAATGTTTTTAGTCTCGTGAAAAGAATAACAACCCAAATGCCCGATAGAACCCAGTGCTCTGCCCTTGTAACTAGCCAACACGCCTTGCGCGGCATCCTCAATTACCAACAGATTATGCCTGCTAGCAATATCCATGATGGTGTCCATCTCACAAGCAACACCAGCATAGTGAACCGGTACTATAACTTTTGTTTTGGAACTGATCGCACCCTCAATTAAATTCTCATCAATATTAAGTGTATCAGGGCGAATATCCACAAATACAGGTACGCCACCGCGCAGCACAAAAGCATTGGCGGTTGACACAAAGGTGTAAGACGGCATAATTACTTCGTCATCTGGCTGAATATCCGCGAGCATAGCCGCCATCTCCAACGCAGCAGTACAAGAGTGCGTGAGTAGCGCCTTGTGGCAACCTGTGCGTTGTTCCAGCCAGGTGCTACAAAGTTTTGTAAAGTGCCCATCTCCCGCCAACTGGCCGCATGTGTGCGCCTCGGCAATATAGTCCAGTTCTTTGCCAGTCAGGTAGGGTTTGTTAAATGGAATCATATTAATCTTTCTGACTTCTCTGTAACCACGCCCTACGTGTCTTTGTGTTTTCAGCAGTGAGGATACTTTTAGTGTTGATCTTAGCCTTGCTATTATGTGCAACACTAAAAACGAACTTCTTAAGACACACAAACAGAAAACCTGCCACCACGAATATGGCAATACCCTGTATGAGTTGATGGGGATACCCAAGCTTGTCAACAAACACCATCAGAATGAGAAAGTTTAGCAAGTAGCCAAATAGATGGGTTATCGTAAACCGAATACCTGACCCAAGTACATCGTCTTTATAGCTGAAAGTGATTTTTTTGTTGGCAAAGAAACTTATGCTTGCGCCAATAACATACAAAACAGTCATTGTGATTTTTGGCGTATTACCCAATGACGTTAATAACAAATATACTGAATAACCAACAAGATTTGTGGCAACACCAATCATTGCATAAGAAAATAAGTGCGGTAAAGATTCTCTGACTGCTTTTGCAAATTCAAATCTTTTCATTGCTGCGTATCATTAACCAGAACAGCCAAACCAAAACCCATTTTGCCATAGCCGTTGCCATTGTAAAGCATATATCGTTGCCCTTTATGGTCAAATAGGAATGGATAGCAAATCATTTCTGAATCCCACCCTTCTTGAGAAACATCAATCCCTCTATTTTCTAAGTCTAACTGCCATTCTTTTCCATCACTACTTACCGCATACCCAATACGGTATTTCTCACCTGTACCACTGCGATAGGAAAACCACATTTGATAACCATCACTTGTATTTCCAACGACAGTCGGCCTAGAAAAAGCTTGAGCAATATTTAATTCATAGGGAACAGCTACCCCTCGCTTATTCCAGTTCTCACCATCAGAAGAAGAGGCATAATTAATCACATGAAGCATTTCATCATTACCTGCATCCCATGTATTAGTAGAGCCATACCACATATAATAACCGCCTTGTTCATTTGCCATTACCCATGGATAGGACAAACTTACAGGGTCTATCGTATCGGTACTTAAAAAAGGCTTTACACTCTCCAGCTCTAATGATAAATCAGACTTTACAACTAAACGCCCTATATCACCCCGCCAATGACTATCATCGGGCGTTTGCCACCCCATAAACAGCATATAACGAATTCCCTTTACTTCGTAACAATTACCAATACTTACCCCATCTGCATAAAAACTATCTTTTTCCCCATGCTCAAAAAAGGGTTCAGAATGTTCATGAATAACCTCTCTCTTTAGGAGATCTATATCGACAGCGCCAACTGAAGATCTATTTTTTATATCCCTGCCGCTAAAAAAAATACGATATACATCACCTTTAATATGTAACGGTAAAGGGTTAGCCGCATGTGTTAATAATTTGGGATGCTTATTGCTTATAGTAGGGCAATAAAGTAAGCCTAATTTTTTCCACTTCATATTTAAATCTTTCTTAGTCGTGTACTTGAGACTCGAGAACGTTCAGTCGCTTTACCTAAATAAACCCCTTTTGGCTCCGTATCTGCAAGTAATAACGCACCTGCTCCAATAACACATTGCTCACCAATTTTAATATGATCACGAAGTGTTGCGTTTACACCGATAAAGCATTGTTCACCAATTTCCACGCCACCTGACACCACCACATGAGAGGCAATGAAACAATGATCTTTAATTGTGGAATGGTGGCCAATATGATTACCACTCCACAATGTGACGTTATTGCCAATCGTAACAAAAGGCTGGATAGTGTTGTCTTCAAAGATGAAACAGTTATCACCGATACGGTTTTCATTCAGAACCGTTGCTTTTGGGCTAATATAACTTGCCAAACTGTAACCTAGCTTTTTTGCTACTAGGTATTTTTCTTTACGTACTGCGTTGAGCTTAGAATAGCCTAGTGCAACAAAAATTTCATATTCTTCTTTAGGGTAGACTTTTTCCAATTCTTCAAAGGGAACAACAGGAAGATCACAAAATATTTTTTCTGTTAAATAAGCGACATCCACGGTAAAGGCTGCGACTTTATAATCAGAGTCTTTACCAAAATAAAAATGTGCAAGTTGAGCGACTTCACCTATACCAAAAATAACAAGTGGTTTTTTCATTATTATTTCCTAACTAAAATTGTAAATTAATACAGCCCATAATCATGGAGCATGAGCTACATTTTTTGAGTAATTTTACATAAGTCAAATAAAAAACAATGGTCCGCATAATTTAAATAATCTCGCATTTTGTCATCGTCAGAATAGGATATATCAGGCAATGAAAAGAAAAACCAAGGTGGCTTGTTTGGTCAAGTATTTCCAGTGTATGTTCAAGATAAGACAGCCACTCTTCATCTGAACGCCCTAAACGGACATTAAATATACCGTTGGAACACCATAATCTGCCATGTTATTTGACTCTTCTGCATGAATAAACTGTGCTTTACATTTTTCTTTATAGCGTTGCTCTGCTGCTTTAACCATATTTTCCGAAACATCTACACCGGTATAAGAAAACTCTTTATATTCACTATTAAGGCACTCATATAACGCACCATAATCACAGCCCAAGTCATTGAGTGAAAAGGAGCTTGTAGTAATTATTTTACACAATTGCTGAAACCGTAGGCTTTGACTTTCTTCACCATTCCAATCAACGCCTTTGGGTGTTTCTCCATGTTGATTTAATTTTGAAGTGTAGTATTCGGCAACCTCTGCTAACAAATCAGTCTGATTGTTTTGCATAAATTTGCCTCACGATTGTGTAGGGGCGCTGCTTAGTTTCAGAAAATATTTTTGAAAGGTAAATACCTATTACACCAATAAAAGAAATAATCATCCCACCCAACAACCAAATTGATGCCATTACTGATGTCCAACCAATGAGTGGTGTTGTAAGAACGGCCCAATTTATAAGTAAATAAATCATATAGCAAACAGCTATTAAAGAAATTGATACCCCAACATGAAAAATAATGATTAACGGTGCATTACTAAATGATGTTATCGAATTTACTAATATTAATATTTTCCTTCGAAAAGTATAGGTTGTTTTGTCACTACTATGCTTTTTTACTATTTGTGGGGCTTGTTCAAAGCCTGTGATATACCATAGACCTGCCATAAATACTTCCCGTTCTTTATGGCGTAACAACGCAGCTACATAACGTTGTGTCATCAACCGAGCTGTAATTAAATTTTGCGGTAAAGCTAACCCTGTAATGACTCTAAATAAACTATAAAATAAATGACCCGACCAACGTTCGAACAACTTACCTTTTCTCCGCTCTTGAACACCATAAACCACATCACATTTATCACTTTCCAATTGTTGAGCAAATTTAATTAACAGTTCAGGCTCTTCTTCCAGATCACTATCAATCAAAAAAATTCGATCACCTTGAGCGTGTGCCAACCCCGTCATCATAGCTTTGTAGTGTCCAAAGTTTCGAGATAGGTCAACTACGACAACGTGACTATCATTTCCTGTTAGCTTTACGGCAATATCAAGACTGTTATCGGGTGATCCATCATTTACAAAAACGATTTCATAATCATCACCCACTAATTGTTTAGCAGCCTTACTTGCCCGCTCATAAAACTCAGTGATGTAGGGTACAGATTGGTAGAGCGTTGCGACGATAGATAGTTTCATGCTGTTAAGTGCCTCATATAAAGGTGGCTTTTTTTGCCGCAGTTAAAGAGTAAGTCGAGAATAGTCACGCCATGCACGAACCCACCCCATAGTTGAGGGTATTCTTTGTAGCCTGAGTAATCAAACCATGTGAGTTTTATATTTCTTTCATCAAATAGATGAGAGTCCACATAGTCTTTGGCGGCAGGGCCAGAAATATACTCTGTTGCGCCTAATTGAACACACAAATCAACCAACCGTTCTGTTTTACCCTCTATTAGCTGATAGTCTGTAGAACTTGTGATTTTAGTTGTAATATTTAAATAGTGACAAATATTTTCTATCAAGCTTCTGTTGAGTTCTGATAAATGCGTATATTTTGATTGTAAATACATTGGCTCTAATAGCTCGGTAATTTCTTTGTAATAAGGTGCTTTTTTGTAATTTTGTAACAACGCACCCCAATGTTTTTTAGTCCACTCTTGGTTATCTAGCTCTGTTTCTTTAATGGTTTGGTGATACTTGCCTTTCACTTTAACAGGTACCGTTAACCATTGTAGCCCCTGCGGTGTTTTAATCTGATTACGATTGCGCCAATCACGACGGGTATATTGCATGTCATCATAGAGAATGAATTTATCCACTGCGGCAATCATATCGAAATAGCCTTTCCATGGGATATAGTTGGACTGGAGGATGGCGATTTTTTTCATGTCTTTTTAAATACCCCAAGTATCGATGTTCCCCACGGGAAGCATAACCAATGATCAAGATCAACAGAAGAAAGCACCTGCCCAGACTTGGGTAGGTAGCGATTCACCGCCCCCAGCAAAAATCGGTGCCGACCACGATACCAAAAATGGCGTCCTGCATATCACGTAAAGTTTCAATACCTCCCTCCTCGTATTTCCCATTACGATGCTGGAGGGACGGGTGACATGTAAATACCATCACGAATAATAAATTGATCAGTCACGTTTACACCCAGGCATGGTAAACGCTATAGCTTTTATTGTATCAGCAAGAAAACAGAGGCTGGAAATCGCGATAAAACGAATGGGGAATAACCTTGAAAAACTAACTCCACGCCGCAAGGGCAAGATGATTCCACGGATGAATACATAAAATAAAGGCGGTAAGATTACAGCCATCTTAGTTACATGACCGATGTAGAAAGGCGAATCCACGCGCCAATTAGCAATTAGATTATTCCAACTGAGTGCAATAAATATAATCAGTGGGTATAAAACAACCCATAGAAACAACTTCTGAGGATATAAATGCGGCAAGTTACGCGCTGCCGAGTAATTGCGATACCACTTTTTAAGTAGCTTACTTAAATCTAAGCCGATTAGTCCGATATAATCAATCAAGGTGCTGGACACATAAAAAGAAGAAATATTGAGCAAATTTAGCCTTTTCATCCACTCGACATCCTCACCCGCTCTCAACTGATCAATAAAATGACCGGTCTTGACAAAGACCTCTCGCCTAAAAACAGACCCCGGCAAGGTCTTGCGTGGCAAAACTCCAAAAAAAGCATCGCGAACCAACCTTTCAAACGAAGTCTCCGCACTAAAACTAGTACCCAAAAAAACGCCAGCAATATCTTCATTTTCAAGCAAGGTTAAAGATGCCTCAAGCCAGTTTGGTCGCGGAATAGTTTGCACATCAATAAAAGCAATCAGATCTGCATTGGCCAGATCCAAACCAATGTTCCTTGCTTGGCCAGGGAAAGCTTGCACCCGCGACTCATAGAACAATTTAATGCCGCTAGCCTCACACAATACTGCGACTTTAGCTGGACATGCGCCACACCCATCTGACGAATCGACAAGAATAATTTCAACAGGCTTGACCGTCTGACAGCAGACTGCATCGATTATTTTCAGCAAGTCATGCTGACTATGATTGCTAGGAATAATTACAGAAATATTAGGAGTTGTTACCATACGTCAAGAGAATAATTTTTTTATTACCAATAATAATGCTAATACGCAATTTTCTTCATTCTCCAAAATAACGCCATTACGTTCATTTTTTAATTGTCTAACCACTTATCCATTATCGATTTACCAATACCTATTGCCGCTGCTACAGCTTTGACCATATAACCTGGATCAACAACTAATTGCGCCGCCTCAAGTTGAAATTCTGGGGTAAATGCCGATCTGCTACCTGTCATCTTGTGCTCACCTTTGCTTCAATGAAATATATCACCTCTAATTAGGTGGCCAATTAAACTATGCCACTATAGCCATCATCAACAACAATAATTTCAAAATCTTTAAAAGATTGAGCAACAACACTATTTAATGTCGCAACTACACTAGCCTCCGCATTGCAAAGAATTATCACAACTGAAAATCGCTTATTCACACTGAAACTCTTAATTTGATTTTATCCGCAGCCAGCTCTACTCGCTCACGCCATACAGGTAACTTTTCATGCAAACATGACTTAATTTGTTCTTCATTATTTTCTAAGTATTCCAAACCGGCCATCAATGATGCTGTAGTTAAGTCTGAAGTTAGTAGAATCACAGGCATATCGCCCAGCAAGTCTTTATTAATACCCTTTGCCTTAACGCTATAAGCAATTGATAAAGTCGGAATAGCACTAGACAAGGCCGCAATTGTGGCATGAGTACGCGCACCGATAAAATACCGTAACTGACTAATCACTTGCTTTATCTGCGAAGCATTAAAATGTGAGGGCATAATACTCACTGCGTTACCTAAAGCTTCCAACTCAGCCAGCATATTCGCCATATACAAAGCATCATTATTTTTTTCAGCGCCATCTAAGGGCGTAACATGGGGCACTAGCAACACAGAAAAACCTTTACTGACTGCATCATCAATAAACTGTATCGTCTCCGCTCTTAGATCCTGTCCTTTTTCTTTATAACGTTCGATCAGTGGGCTGATATTTAAACCAATAACGCCCCTTTCACCCTCTTGAGGCCAAAAAGGAGCTGTATCAACAAATTCTTTATTTAAGGTAAAAGCGGGGTCTGCCATTTCAAAAACATTATTCAGCCCTAGCTTATTGGTTAAATAATTATACGTGATACTTTCTCTGGTAAAAATCATAGTCATTTTTGCTAAATGCTCACGAATCGTTGGTACAAAGTGCGATTCAGATTCAAAAGGACCGACCGATGCCCCCCAAATAAACACTGGCTTACCTAACTCCATCGCCAAGCGATCGATCCCCATCAATAATGAAGGAAAACGATAATCTAAGGAATAGTTATCTCCTCCTACTGACAAAATAGCATCAACACTATTGATTTCATCTCGTAATTTTTTAAGAAATGGAAACGGCCAATCTACCTTTTTTAAAAACCTAAATGGTAGTCGTTGAAGATGCACCCAATATCTATTATGTACAGGCAGATAAACCTCCACAAAACGTACGCCATATTGGCTCGCATCTGGCCATTGTTGCTGATCACGTGCAATATCAGCAGAAGGAACTAACACGTCAACTTGACCAAATGTTTGAGTGAGCATTACAACTGTGCTACGGACAATCGCTTCACAACCTCGATTGCCAAAGTTATTTTGGCCTGTTAGGTAAAACTTTTTCATTTTTAATCTAATTTTTTATAAACATCATTAACTGGTCTTCTTGCTGAATAACACACCTTTATATTTTTACGTGGTAAGCCTACAGCCAGCATCATTAAAATCGTATGTTCATCCTTAATTTTAATTAACCTACGCAGCCTCATATCATCCAAAGCTCCTTTACTCCAGTTTAAACAGCAGGATGCAAAACCTAATGAATGTAATGCCCAAATAATTGACATAGAAAACATTCCACCATCAATCCACTGTTGATTTCGTTCTCCAGCCGTATCGAATGCGGAAACATCTGCACAGAGAATTAATAAGCAAGGGATCTCATGACCAAAACCTCGATTACCATTTTGAAGTGACAGGGCTTTATCTATTTCTATCCGAGTATTAAGGCAATATACAAATGAAGATTGTCTATTACAAACTGATGGCGTGTTTAAAGCTAACGATATAGCCTTTTTAATATTCTCACTCGAAATGCATCTAGGGTCAAAATCTCTAACCGAAAATCTTGACATAAAAAAGTCCTCAGGATTAGATAATTTACCCATCTTCAAAGACGCAGAATTCTTTTCAAGAACACCACCTTGTGAGGAAGATAAATCCTTATGCTGATTCCAAAATTCAAGTATCTCTGTTGAGGGTTTATCTATTTTAAAATCAGCTACTTTAATAAAGTCACCCAAAACTTTTAAAGCAATTCTCTCATGATAAGTAAAACCACCTCTTAATTTTTTATATTTATTGAGATGTTTAACCAATTCCCACGCAGCTCCCCAGCCGGAGGTGGAATCTCTCCCACGAAAGCTCAAACTTTTTTCAATCCTATGATATATTTTTACGGCTTTATAATCTCTGACTGAATAACGATTTTTTGATTTCCACCCAGCATATTTGAAATATCTAACAAAGTCATACATATAACCGATAAAGGTATAAACAATATCTCTTATCGGTCTCAACATATTTTTAATAACATCCTTAAATGTCAAAATTGCTCCTAACCTCCTTAATGAATACCAACCTACTAGCTCCCCAGAAATAAATTAAAAGTAAACTAAATTCACTTAATACAGTTGCAATTGCCGCGCCAATAACTCCGTAATTTGGAATTAAAAATAAATTTAGTACAACATTTATCAGAGCAACCCCCCCCATATAATAAACCTTTCTATGCATATATTCTTGTGTCACTAGAACTGAACCCACACTTGTTGCTACAAAACGGATGGGGGCTGCTAAAGCCAAAATACTAAGTGGAATTAGTGCTTCCTTATAATTATCCCCAAATAAGAGCGTCACCCCCCAAGGTGATAACAACCAAATAGCACCCATCGCCAATAAACCTAACATCAGCATGAACTTATTTCCAGAACGATAAACCTGGTAAAACTTTTTCCGTTCATGATTAGCCCAGCGATGTATTTTGGGGAGTAAATATTTTTGATAAATAACACTAGGTAACATATAGACTGCAACCATAACAACAAAGGCAACATTATAAATACCCGCTGCTTCATCACCTGATATGTACTTAAGCAGGATAATGTCGCTCTGAAAATAAATTAGGTGAAAAAAGCCTGCTAAACCAAATGTCCAAGATTGAGCTGCAACCTGCTTCATGCTAAGTAATGTAACAAGTTGCCCTACACTATTATTTTGTTCACCATGCCCTTTTAATGCCAGCTGTCCTCGATACATTCGCCACATAAACAATACGCCTACACCAAACACACCAATTGAAAATATCGCATAAAGATACGCCACATTAACTAATGTCATCCACTGAGTTAGTGCTAAAGCTAAACTAGCGACTAAGAAAAATCGCAAAAAGTGAGGTAAAAACTGCCACAATGCCAGAGCAAAATAACGTTCTTCTAACTGTAACTTGGTACCAACCAACTCCATTGCAACTTGCCCTAACAAATAAACGGAAAGAATCAGTAATAGATCACGGGTATTTTTGTCATGAGGTCCAAATTCAGCCCAGAGAAACAAGCAAACAAGGACTAGAGTAGTCGTTAGCAATGTATATTTAAGGGAGTTTTTCAACCAACGGATGGCTTCCCAACCTTCAGCCCCAAAAGCCTTTAACCAAAATCCACCCACGCCAAAACTAGCTAAAGGTACAACCAATGTAATCATAGCAAGTGCAGCGGCAAAACTACCAAATGTTATCGGCCCTAATTCTCGTGCAAGAAGAGCTTGCGTTAAGAATACACATCCTGCCCCTAGAATTGAACCTAGCCATAGTAATGAAATTGATTTAACTGCCTGTTTTTTACTCACAGTGTTTATAAAGTTGCATCAGCATTAATAAGTACTGCTTTAATATCATAAACCACTTGCTTTGCATTAGTTTTAATGTCTATCTCTTTAAATTCATCATAAGCAACACACCATTTCTTCCTCTTAGCAGCCCTCAATTCATTAGAGAACCACCAATGCACATTGACATTACATTCACCACAATGCCTATAAAAAGCGCATAAACACCATACTCAGACGGATCCAATAATCGAATGAAAATCGCAAGCGAAGCTATAGCGAAGAGACCATTACCAATACGTACAATAAAATAAAGTAATGTGGGAGAAATCAAATTGGAAGCACTACTGCCACAACCAAACCCAAGGGTAAAACTGATATGGCAGCCAATAATGGCTATGCCTCGAAAAAAACAACCATACGAACATTATTGCAGCACTGTAAACCACTACGCCAAGCACCCACAATACATTATTACCATACTTTCGCCCCAGCACATTAGGTAAGCTTGACAGCACAAAAATCTGCAGTGGGATAAAATACCAACCAACCCTATCCACTAGCGAAGATGAGGGGACAACATAGAACAGTACCAGCAACAGCAGAGAGCCCCAAGCCATCCATGTCCAACAAGTACATTGCTCGGGTGTTAGTTGAAATCGTTTTCGAAACACTAAAAATAATGTAGCTGGTACTACATTCATCAAAGTCCTAATGTAAGCCCCCGCAGACTCCATTCTTATATGAAGATAATATCCTGCCACATCTTCAAAGCGATCGTCCACCAGCCATAAGGCCATAAAAAAGAGTAATGGTCCCGCCCATAGCAATATAAAAATATGCCTCTGAAAAGCTATCAGTATACCTAAAGGCATGAGTAGGACAGCAGACGTATGAAAAGTTGCTGCTAAGACAAGATAAAACAAAAGACGCAAGCCACCACCAAGCCTCAAGGTCGCTAAGCCCTGCATTATAAGACCGATGGCCACCGCTTGCCTAGTGGAGTTCATTGCCACTACTATGACCAAGAAAGGCACTGCCGCCACCAATGCCAAACTCGGTCTGGGCTGTACCCTGCAAAAAGAAAACAAACCCCAAGTAAATAAAACAGCACATATTGTGTTAACAAAATAGATGCCGCCTGCGATATTGAAACCTATCCACTCCAACAAGCTGAAACTAAAATCTGAGGCAAATATGTCAGAAAAAGGCCTTTGGGCCCAGCCTTCCAGGCCTTTAATGAGGTTAAACCAGTCCACCCCTACTTCATGTCGTAGTCCTATTATTAACACCAGAAAAACATAAAATACGCGCCAAACATCAGACCGACGATCGTGCTGAACTCGGAGTTCTGTCTGAGGAATTAGCCTCAATCGCGATATTGACCAATAAACTAACCCTAAAAATATGAACCAGTAGAGAAACATATCAGTTTGCCTCTTCCAACCAAGTTTGAAACATCAAAATACTCCAAAGCAAAGCCTCATGATTACGCGTACCCGTTAAATGAGCACGCCATAACTCACGAACAAAATCGGCATTAAAGAAGCCTTCCCGATGTAAGCGTTGGTCATCTAATAAACTTTCCACCCATTCTCTAAGCGGTCCGCGTAACCAGTCACCCAAAGGAATAGCGAAACCCGCTTTAGGTCGCTCAATCAATTGTTGCGGAACATATTGATAAAGCACTTGACGTAATATCCACTTAGTTTTCCCCTCGCGTATTTTCATGGCCATGGGAAATTTCCATGCTAATTCCACCACGCGATGATCTAAAAATGGCACGCGAGTCTCTAGACTATTTGCCATCGCTGCCCGATCTACCTTAACCAATATATCATCAGGCAAATAAGTCATTGCATCCATAAACATCATGTGTTGCTTAGCGTCTTTGAAAGAAGAACTCATGCCTGTCTGAGTTAACCATGTTTTAGGCTCTGTTGCACCTACCACAATTTCCTCAGGGTAATCAATTTCTGAAACCAAGCTATAGTAAAGCTTATTGATGCCATCCACTTTTTCTAAACGATTAGCCAATTTTCCTAACTTTTCACCCATGTTGCTTGGGAATTTTTTAATTTTTCTAGCTTGCTGAAAAATACCGTCCCAAGTGGCGGGTGACAACTTTTTAATTGAATGCCCCGCAAACTTTCTAGCCCCAAAGGGCACATGTTCAATTTTTTTCCAAATATCTGACAATAAATAGCGATTATAGCCGCAAAACAATTCATCCCCTGCATCACCTGAAAGAGAAACGGTTACATGTTGCTTTGCCATCTGTGAAACTAAAAAAGTGGGAATTTGCGATGAATCTGCAAAAGGCTCATCGTACATTTTACCCAATAATGGAATCACTTCCATTGCCTCGGCGGAAGGGACATAGAGTTCCGTATGGTCTGTGCCTAAATGCTGAGCCACAGCTTTTGCATATACCGCTTCATTGTAGCCCTCTTCATCAAAGCCTATTGAAAATGTTTTAACCGGCCGAGTTGACTGCGCTTGCATCAATGCCACCACCGTAGATGAATCTACGCCACCTGACAAAAAGGCACCAAGCGGCACATCGGCCATCATCTGCAAGCCAACAGATTGTTTTAATTGACTATCTAAGGCCCTAATAGCTTCAGCGTCACTTCCTTCAAAAGGGATTGCCCGCCCTTCCTCGGCAACATCAGCCATACTCCAATAGGCTTTGGGTGTCGGTATTTGAGAGCGAGTATCAGCAGCTAATCGCACTTGAATATAAGTACCAGGTAATAACTTCTGAATACCTTTGTAAATAGAAAACGGCGCAGGAATATAGCAATGGCGCAAATACAAACAAAGTACATCACGATCTATTTCACTCAAAAAAGACGGATGCGCTTTAAGAGCTTTTAGTTCCGAACCAAATAAAAATATCTTATTTTGGAACCCATAGTACATCGGCTTTTCGCCCATGCGATCACGCGCCAGCGTCAGCACTTTCTCTTCACGGTCCCACAGGGCAATGGCAAACATCCCTACAGTTTTTTTAAGCGTTGCTTCAATGCCCCAAGCTTCAAATCCGGCCAATAAAGTTTCAGTATCGGAATGTCCGCTCCAAAATACATCCTTCCCCGTCATTGCGAGCGAAGCATCGCACCTCAGTTTATCTAACTCACGCCGAAGCTCTAAATGATTGTAGATCTCCCCATTAAAAGCAATGACATAGCGGCCATTTCTTGAAGCCATAGGCTGATGACCCGCCTGCGACAAATCAACAATCGATAGGCGTCGATGCGAAAGAGCAATACCGTCGATAGCATCTAACCATACACCCGCATCATCAGGACCTCTATGAATCAGCGCATCAGCCATGGAACGTACTGCTTCTTCTTTAACATCACTTCCTAAGTATCCAGCTATTCCACACATATCATTACTTTTTTATAGCTGAAACACACCAGAATAGTGCGCTATCCGAGAAGCATATCTCGTGAAATCCGGCCCCCTCCAGCATCTCTTCGACCTGTTTTCTAGTATACCTGTGCTCCAGACGGGTCCCAAACCGATCAAGTGCATCTGTTCGTAGCGAATAGAAAGATTTATTTCGGTACCAAAACAAAGGAGCGTTTGGAAAAGGCTTATACAGCTTTTCTAGTAACAACGCGGTTCTAGATAAAGGCCAATAAACCAACGTAGCCAAAACCTGGCTGACTGCATAGCGAAGCGAATACGGCAGGCGACAAATCACTGATCTCATCATATCGCTTATTTTCCATAAAGCACGGAACCAAGCTGGCCGATTATCGAATTTATAATAAATATAAGCGAGAAATGTGCCGCCAGGCTTTATTTTTTCAGATACAGATTGGATGCCTTTAGCCGTGTCAGGAATATGATGAAGCACCCCCAACGAATAAGCGAAATCCAGAGAAGCGTTGGGAAAAGGCATTTCATCGAGACTGGCAATGTGAAAGCTACAATTTGAATGCGCCTCCATATTTTTTCGCGCCACACCCAAGGCATCCGAACTTGCATCGACCAAATGAAGATGCCCTTCTTTAGGTGCCACCATAACTGCCCAGCGCCCACTGCCACAGCCACAGCCACAGCCACAGCCAACATCTACGCCAACAGCATCCTTTGGAAGACGTTCCCAAGGAAAAACCTTGAAATAATCGTCATACATTAGTTCTCGATCTACTATATCCAGCTTTTCCTGCTGGAATCGACGCCATTCATCACCGAATCCATCAACAGTTGATACATCTATATTTTTGATTTTGTTATTTTTTTGTTCCATAAAAATATATCCAGAAGATGTGATAGAAAGAGGCTATTTCAAATAATCTTTATAGTAACCATCAATATATTCCTTGAGGCAAATACGCCAATCACGCATCATGTTCACTCCCCGTAAATCGAGCTTTTTGTTAACCAACCTCTCAGAAGGGGGGCGTTCAGCAAAATATTCGCTCTTCCAAAATTCCGAATCGACTGGGGTTACTTTCACCTCATTTTCAAGTTCAAGAATCTTAATCAGTTCTTGAGTCACTTCAAATCGACCTGTAACTCCTCCACACACCATGTTGTAAAGCCCCCAATATTCCTTTTCCAGAAGGACATGAACATTGCGAGCAAAATCGTGCGTATAAGTGGGCGTACCAAACTTATCATTCACAACAAAGAGTTCTTTTTTCCCACCCTTGATTTGATGCATCATTTTCTGAATAAATTTTTTATCTTTCTTGGGTCCAGAGCCCATCATCCAACCTGCCCGACAAATCAAATATTGGCGGCAGTTCTTCTCTACAAAAACCTCCCCAGCATATTTACTACGCGCATAATGTCCAAGTGGATTCGGCTGGTCCCAATCATCAAACATATCCTTGCTACCATCAAAAATTCCTGCCGTACTAATATAAAGCAAAGGAATATCAAGCTTTCCTGCTATATAAACTGCATTTTCTACCGCCATCGCATTAGTACGGTATGCGGCATCTGGGTTCATTTCACAGTATTCAAGATCGGTATAAGCACCAAGATGAAAAAGGTAATCCGGATTGAATTCTGATACGTCTTCCCAATATGCATTTAAATCTTGAAAATCCAAATAAGAAAGCCATTTCTCATTCAAATCAATATCCGTGCACTTGAGTTCATACTCCTCGCCAAAGACTTTAAAAAAAGCCTCTCCGAGCATTCCTCCACAGCCAGCAATATAAATTCTCTTTTTAATCACAATTCACCTACTACCAATTCGTTTAATATCGACAAATATTTCGATTTTATGATGTGAATGGAATAGTTCTCTAGGACAGTTACCCTGCCCGCCTCTCCCAACCTACAACGCAAGCCCTCATTCTTCACCAGCATTTCAAGTGCATCAATCCATTCCTTATCCGTTCTGACCAGCAATCCATTCTCCATATGCTTGATGAGCTTTGGCGTCATACCATAATTGGTTGCCACTATCGGCAAACCGAAAGCCATATACTGAATCGCCTTTAAGCCACTTTTCCCTAGAACCCATTCCTCCTGAACTAGAGGATACACACCTATGTCTATACCCTGCAGATCTTCAACTTCCTTTTCTTGGGTCCACTGAATAACTTCGAGATCAACCCCAGGCAACTCGAATTGAAAATTACCTATTACACGTAAACGGAACTCACAACGGCTATTGAGTTCGCAGAATACATCCTTAAGCATATCCAAATATAATTTAGAGCTGAATGTCCCGGTCCAACCGATAGTTACTTTTCGTGTATTAGCATAATTATTTAACGGAAAAAAACGATCTGTATCCACAGAAGATGAAATGTAAGTACAAGCCTTTTTACGATTCCATTCTAAACAATAATCATTCAAAAAAGACGAGCTAGTAATGACATGATCAGCCGTTCTTAATAAATGTATCGTTTTCTCTCTGCTTTTCAAAAATTTAACAAAAGGATTAAAATCATTCCCTTTTTCCATTAACAAATTATCTTCTATATCATAAATCAACCGCCGCGACAATTGACGAAACAATCTTTCAAAAAAAGATGTTCCGAAGGGTGTTACCCACATAAACACATAAACGAGATCAAACCTTCTAACACGAAGAATATCGAATAGCCTCCTGAAATATCCGCGTATCGTACCCATTATTTTCAATCCATAATTTCCATGGGTATAAACGACCTTCCACATGGACATATTCATGAAGCTAGACACCGTTACCTCGTAACCGTTTTCGCTCCAATGATCAAAATACTGCTCATATTTCAACCTCTGCCCCGCGGCTACTCCTTGGGGAAAAGGACAAATAACCAAAACTTTTTTCTTCGCCTTTTTTTTAACATAAGCACCAGCACTCATATCACTGAACCTGTCCACTCAACCATGCGAGCCAGACCTTCCTCTGGCGTAACTTCAGGCACCCAATCAAGAATCCTTCTGGCCTTTGCAATGTCAGCTACAAAGAACCGTTGGTCACTTTCTCGAACAGGTAGTTTCGTATAACTCAATTCCACCTGTACTATGTCCTCCAGCATTAAAAACAACTCAAGCAACGACAAGCTGTTTTCCACCCCACCACCGATATTAAAGACTTGTCCTTTAGCCACCTCAATATTAGTCAATGCAGCAAAATACACTCGCTTCATATCTTCAGCGTGCAAAACATCCCTAACCTGCTTTCCCGATCCTGAAATTGTAAAAGATTCATGAACTCCACCTTCTTTGGCTTCTAGTGCTTTTTCACAGAACCAACCCACCCAACCCTGATCATAGGTTGCAAATTGCCGTCCACCATACATGGATGAATGACGAAACACCGCGGTCTTAAGTCCGTAGATGCGCGCATAATCCAACATATATTGATCCGCAGATCCTTTCGAGCAGCCATAAGGTGAGTGGAACTCCAGAGGAGTAGATTCGTCGAAACCATTCGGCTTGTCAATGCACTCGTATCGTGTTTCAGTTTCCCGGTAAGCATACTGTTCCAGGTCACCATAGACCTTGTTGGTCGATGAATAAATCACAGTACATTCTGGCACATAAAGTCGAACCGCCTCGAGAAGATTATACGTTCCGACTACATTGACTTCGAAATCCATTCTCGGGTTTTCAATCGATGTAGTCATCGCCACTTGTCCTGCCAGATGGAATATCGCATCTGGTTGGAATGACTGAATTAGTCTTGTAGTATCATTCTGGTTTCTGATATCTCCATGCACAAACTGAAAATTTCCCTGCCCCTGAAGCCAGACAAGATTATCACGTGATCCTGATCGATAAAGATTGTCATAAACAACCAATTCATCGCCCCGATGTAAAGCATCGGTAGCCAAATTGCTCCCCAAAAAACCACACCCGCCTGTAATCAATAGCTTCATTACTTCCCTCAATTTCTTTTATTTTATAGCTTCCTTTACCAAATATCATCGTGAAAAATTAGCTTTTCAATAAAGCATTTGTGAGCAATTAGTCCACCCAGACATTAATAAAATGAAGGCCTGCCCTAAACAACTAAATTTTAGTTCCTTGTTAATCTATTAACTCAATTGTTTTAATGTTCTCTAGAGTCTCTGTTATTAAAATGCCATTCTCACTCTTTAAGAAGAGGTAAAAAATAACTCTTTGGAATGCCATTAGATTTGTACATGTAACACTTCGATTGACTCCAAAATTCACTAGTCCATTATTGTAATTATTGCGATGCCAGCAACCTGTATATTTAATACGGTAAGCTTTACCCTAACTTATTGACATCTTTTATTTCTTTTGAAGTAGAGCTAATGCCAATTTAGGACTAAATGATAAATCATGCTTTCGCTTGAATAACAAAATATACAAGATATAAAGTCTTCGAAAAATTTCACTAGGTAAGATCGCAATAAAAAAACCTGAAACTTTCACTTGCCATGTCGAATCTTTTGACTTCAATAGAGTTTTGCGAAAATTCCTGAAATTGAATTTTCCATATGCTCGAGAAGCAAGAATTTTCCTCGTGGACCTCAACGGGTATTGCTGAATAACACAATTTTTTGCCCGTGTCGAATAATCATCTAGCCCCCAGATTACTTGCGGGAAAAAAATATTCCAGATTTCAAAATGCTTACTCGTCCATGTTTGAAAATGCAAACGCATATCAATACCTGG
>Ga0209494_1000216_pt1 | contig 24181 bp, 23 predicted proteins | sample EN1Hudseemescosm_FD_184628 | JGI IMG/M metagenome (GOLD analysis project Ga0209494, IMG submission 184628) | Methane-oxidizing microbial communities from mesocosms in the Hudson Canyon - EN1B Hudson Canyon (SPAdes) (version 2) | ecosystem: Environmental > Aquatic > Marine > Cold seeps | place... | reverse complement strand
TGTCGTAGATCTCACCGATCCTGCCGGTGGCGATGCCCGTTCCGGCGGCCGGGATCTCCTGATGGCAGGTGATCGCCTGCTCGGCATGGAGCAGGAACATCGGGTTGAAGTCACCGAATCCCGGGGTCTGGCCACCGCCCATCACCACGCACTGGGTGGGGAATGCCCGTTGGTCCACGCCGTCCGAGTTCTCAGTGGTGAACTCCAACTCGAAGCCGACAGGGTCGGAGACGCCGGCACCGATGCCGAGTGCGTAGATGAGGCTCTGCTTGGAGGTCCAGGAGATCTCGGTCGGTTCGCCTACGGATCCGGCGGCGTCGGGGTTTATGGGCATGAGGGCTCCAGGGGCTCCGGGTGGTTGACGTGGGTGTCGTGTGCCGACCCTATGGCCGGTTGCGAGCCGATCCGACAGTACGGGAGCCCCGCGACCGGGGCACAACCGCGGCCCGGTTGCCGAACCGTCGAGCTGACGGGGAACCGTCCGGAACGGCGGGGCTAGGGTCGATCCGTGACCCGCTGGCGACGTCGCCCACACCGCCGGGCGGTGCGACGGTCCACCTACTCGAGGTGGGACGGCACCCAGGAGGTGCCGGAGTTGGACGCCGATGCGCTCCTCCAGGCCATGGGGGACGAGCTCATCGAGCACGGCGACCCGGAATCGGCCCTGCGTCGGATGCTCCACCAGGGCCTCGACGTCGACGGCCAACACCTCCAGGGCATCCGGGAGATCCTCGAGAGGCTGCGCCGGGTCCGACAGGAGCGCCTCGAGAGGGATGACCTGGGTGGCGTCTACGCCGAGATCGACCAGGCCCTGCGCGATGTGATCGGCGAGGAGCGGGCCGCACTGGATCTCCCGGACTCCGATGACACCGGTGCGCCTGATGCGGAGACTCCTGCCCAGGAGGAGGCCAGGGCGGCCAGCCAAGCCCGCCGGGACCATCTGGACCTCCTCGAACACGAGAACCTGGCCGGGAAGGTCCGGGGCCTGCAGGAGCACGACTTCGCCTTGGCCCAGGCCCGCGAGCGGTTTGAGGCCCTGTTGGAGCGACTCCGCGAGCAGCTCATGGCGCAGTTCGTGGAGCAGGTCTCCGATGCCACGCAGGCCATGACGCCCGAGGACCGGTCCCGGATAGTCGAGATGCTGGCCGAGCTGAACCGGATGCTCGAACAGCGGTCCGAGGGCCATGAACCCGACTTCGCCGGCTTCATGGAGCGATTCGGTGACTTCTTCCCGGAGAACCCTGCGACGCTCGACGAGCTTTTAGAGGTGCTGGCCCGTCGCATGGCGGCCATGCAGCAAGTCCTCAACTCGATGACGCCTGAGCAGCGTGCGCAGTTGCAGGAACTCTCCGACCAGTTGATGGAGGACCTGGACCTCCAGTGGGAGGTGTCTCGACTGGGCGAGTCCCTGCGCGAGGCCTTTCCGCAGATGGGGTGGGAGGACTCCCGCCAGTTCACCGGCGACCAGCCCCTGGACCTGGGTGGGGCCTTCGAGGCGATGGAGGAACTGGCCGAGCTGGAGCAGCTCGAGCAGATGCTACGCGGGGCATCCTCGCCGGGCGCCCTGTCCGAGGTGGACATCGACCGTGTACGGGACCTCCTGGACGATGAGGCCGCAGCGGGCCTCGAGAAGCTGGCGGAGATGACCCGGTTGCTGACCGAGGCCGGCCTCATCGAGAACACCGAAGGAAGCCTGACGCTGACGCCCAGAGCGATCCGGCGGCTCGGCCAGAATGCCCTCTCGGACCTGTATCGACGGCTCAGCCGGGATCGGTCCGGTCGCCACGACGAGTCCCAGGCCGGGCTGGGCCACGAGCGCGAGTTCACGACCCGTCCCTGGGAGTTTGGCGACCCGTTCGACCTGGACATAGAGCAGACGGTCAGCAACGCGGTGGCCAGGGCCGGTGCCGGCGTCCCGGTGGCCCTCATGCCGGAGGACTTCGCCATCGAACGCACCGAGTCGGAGGTTCGGTCCTCCACGGTGCTCATGTTGGACCTGTCCCTGTCGATGCCGATGCGGGGAAACTTCCTCCCGGCCAAGAAGATGGCGATGGCCCTGCACTCGCTCATGTCCAGCCAGTTCCCGCGGGACTTCCTCGGGGTGGTCACGTTCAGCGAGGTGGCCAGGGAGATCCGTCCCGAGCGCCTGCCCGAGGTGTCCTGGGACTACGTGTACGGGACCAACATGCAGCATGGCTTCGCCCTGGCGCGAGCGATCCTGGCGCGCCAGTCGGGGAACAGGCAGATCATTATGGTCACCGACGGTGAGCCGACTGCCCACCTGACCGATGCCGGCCATCCGGTATTCAGCTATCCGCCCGCCCGCGAGACGGTGGAACGGACGCTCCGGGAGGTTCGGCGGTGCACCCGCGAGGACATCAGGATCAACGTCTTCGTCCTTGACGCCACGCCGCACCTGGCCCGCTTCGTCGAGGACATGACCCGGTTGAACGGCGGGCGGGCGTTCTTCACCACCAATGAGAACCTCGGCGACTACGTGCTCGTCGACTTCGTGGAGCAGCGCAGGGTGGCCCGCTGAGACGGAGTTTCCAGAAATTCGTGATTTTCCTTGCAATTCCGGGAATCACAGTGGTGTAATTCCACTGCTGGGACCCCTATTGGGGATTCCCCCACCATCGGGGGCATGTCGGACCGGCGGAAAGGTGGACAGTGACAATGGGGATCATCGCGAAGCCCGACCTGGATACTGGCTGGAAGGACTACTCCAATTGTCTGGGAGTGGATCCTGACCTGTTCTTCCCGGAACGTGGAGCGAGCACCAGGGAGGCCAAGGAGGTCTGTCGAGGTTGTGTCGTCAGGGACGACTGCCTCGAGTACGCACTCCTGAATGGTGAGAAGTTCGGAATCTGGGGCGGTATGAGCGAACGCGAAAGGCGTCGCATACGACGTCAGCGCGCCCTGGATCGTGAGGCGGTGGAGCGCGCGGCAGAGGCCGTCTGACCGAACGGGCGCATGACGAGGCCGTGGGTAAGATGTGTCCATGAACGTCATCGCAGTCCTCGGCACGCAGGAACTCCTCATCGTGGGAATCGTGATCCTGGTCATGTTCGGCGGTAGCCAGATCCCGAAGTTGGCCCGGAACCTGGGCAGGGCACAACGCGAGCTCCAGAAGGGGCTGGCGGAGGGTCAGGCCGACGTCGACGGCGACACGGATACCTGACCCGACCTTGGCCTGGGCACCGACCGGGGCCCGACCGACCCGGTTAGGTGCTGGGTACACTTCCGATTAGCCGGTCGGCCAACGCCTAGTCGACCCATTCCCAGGAGCGATTCACGCCGATGAGCAACTTCACACAGGAATTACCACCACAGCCGCCTGTTGGTGACGTGAAGGTCGTCTACATGGGTCCGGCCGCCCCCCATTGGGAGGTCCGATCCACGTTTGGCGATCCCCGTCTGATCGAGTCCTTCCGAGATCGGGTACACGCCCGCCTGATGTTGCTCCCACCTCACGATCCGCAGTTCCGTCGCAACCGCGAGCGCATCAACCGCGATGCCGAGCGTGAGAACGTCCTGATCGCCTGGGACCTCGGTTACGAAGAGGCTGAGGGCTAGAAACCCGGCATGGTCCACTGTCCGGGGGTTCGGCCTCCGCGGTGTCGGCCTTTCAGGGCCGGTGCGCCGGGGCGACGCCATGACAGTGTGCATCTCGTATCCAGGTTGAATCCTCCCGTCTGCGGGTATCTCTCCGCCTATGAGCATCTACCGTCCAACCTGCCTGCCCTCGGCAAAACGACAGCAACCCCGACGTTTGTCGGGGTTGCTGCCGATACGGGGCGTGGAGGGGTCGCCCCGGGGGGATCAGGCGGCCACGGCCACCAACTCGTCGTTGCGGGCCGCGGCGCGTCGTGCCTTCAGGATTCTGCGGCGCTGCCGCTCAGAGCAGCCGCCCCAGACCCCGTGCTCGACCCGGTTCGCCAGCGCGTACTCCAGGCAGGGTGCGGTGACCGTGCAGCCTTCACAGACCAGCTTGGCGAGCGCCACGCCGATTCCGTCGTGTGGGAAGAAGACCTCGGGGTCGGTATTCGCACAGCTGCCCCGTGCCATCCAGATCGTGTTCATGGGTCGTTGTTCTCTACTTTCTCGTCGGCTCCGCCCGTGACGGGTGTATTTCTCGCACATCGGACCGAAAACCCCTGTAAAGCCGGAGATCGTCCTGGGAAAATTCCTGGGCATCGCCCTAGATCGGGTGGCTGCCGTGCTGTCGGGGGTCGTCGATGACCGATGGAGGCTCAGCCCTCGGGTCCAGGGAGCCGGCCGGACGGGAGTTGTCCACTGCGGCGCGCGCCACCCTGGTGGTGGCACTGCTCTACCTGTTCCTGACCGGGGTGGAGCTACTCAGTGGTGGCTTCAAGACCATGGGTGCCGGCTTCGTGGACGGCCTCTTCGAGGGTGTCTCGAATCCCCTGGGTGGCCTCTTCGTAGGCCTGCTCGCCACCGTGCTGGTCCAGTCGTCGTCGGTGTCGACCTCGGTCATCGTCGGCCTGGTGGCTTCGGGCGTCGTCGGCGTCGACGAGGCGGTTCCAATGGTCATGGGTGCCAACCTGGGGACCACGGTCACCAACACACTCGCCTCCCTGGGACACATGCGTCGGGACATGGAGTTCCGCCGTGCGTTCGCCGCGGCCACGGTGCACGACTTCTTCAACATCCTTGCCGTCATCGTCTTCTTGCCCCTCGAGCTGGCCACCGGCTACCTGTCCTCCGCTGCGAGTTGGATCACCGAGCAGGTGATCGGCAGTTCGGGCGTCGAGTTCAACAGCCCGCTCAAGGCGGCGGTGAAGATGCCCGCCGGTTGGGTGAAGGATCTCCTCTCGGGTGTCGGTGCCGGCGGGAACTGGATGGGTGGGCTGATGATCCTCACCGGCCTGGTGTTCATCTTCCTGGCGCTCGCCTACATCACCCGCAACATGCGGCTGCTGGTGGCCGACCGGGTGGAGGCAGCCATCAACCGGACCCTCGGCGCCGGCTCCGGGTTCGTGGCGATCCTGCTCGGCGTGATCATCACGGTTTCGGTGCAGTCGTCGTCCATCACGACCTCCGTGCTGGTGCCGCTGGCGGCTTCCGGCGTCCTCACCCTGGAAAACATCTACCCGGTGACGCTTGGTGCCAATGTGGGTACGACGATCACGGCGCTCATGGCCTCGTTGGCGACCGGGAGCCCGGCGGCGGTCACCGTTGCCGTGGTCCACACGTTGTTCAACCTGAGCGGGATTGCCCTCTTCTATCCGATACGGGCCCTCAGGCGGATACCGCTGCGGCTGGCAGCCGGCCTGGCTGACGTGGCCGCTGAACGACGCAGTACCGCGATCATCTACGCGGTCGGGGTGTTCGTGGTCGTCCCTCTGATCGGCGTCATGGTCCTCCGATGAAGGCATACCGATGAGCACCTACCGGCACCAGGCCAGCCACCGACAACCACCTGTGGATGACATCGTGGAAGCGGCCATTGGCAGGTACGGCAGTCCAGACAGTTCAGACAGTTCAGACAGTTCCAGCAGTCCAGACAGTTCCAGCAGTTCCAGAAACCAGGAGAACGTCCCATGGTCATGAGCTTCTTCCGTCGCAGCGACGACAGCGGCATCGATCACATCGAGGCACAGGTGCAACGAATGGTGACCGACGCCAGGCACACCTTCGACCTGGCCATGAACGCCCTAACCGGTGGTTCGGTGGCCTCGGTCGGCGACGAGGTGAGGCGGACCGACCGACAGATAAACGTCACCGAGATGGAGATCCGCCGGGAACTGGTGGTCCACTTCTCGGTCCACGCCGACGGCGACGCCACCGAGATGCTCGTGTTCATGAACATGATCAAGGACCTCGAGCGGATCGGCGACTACAACAAGAACGTCTTCGACCTGGCTGAGGAGGGCGTCTCGTTCATGGACGCGGACGACCTGGATCGCATCCTCGGCTTCCGCGACGAGATCTCGTCCCGGATCGCCCTGATGGGCGAGATCCTCACCACACGAGACGCCGAGAGGGCCAGGGCCTACATCGCCCGCGGCGATGTGATGCGCCGTGAGTTCGACGACCTTGTGACGGAACTCGTGCACTCCACCACGGTTGCGAACCATGCGGTTCCCCGGGCGCTCCTCTACCGGTTCCTGAAGCGCATAACCGCTCACTCGCTGAATGTGGTGACTGCCGTGGTCATGCCGGTGGATCGACTCGACTACTTCGACGAGGACGAGTTCGGGGAAGAGGGCTGACCAGACGGTCCCGGCCCGACCTGCGGGTCGTCGGCTGGCTGCCGGCCGGTGGTCGGCGTCGGGCTCGTCGGCCGTAGTGTCGATCCCCATGCGAATACTCGTCACCAACGACGACGGGATCCACTCACCGGGTCTCCATGCCCTGGCTGTCGCGGTCGTCGCCTCTGGCCACGAGGCGGTCGTGGCCGCGCCCTCGTCAGACTGGAGCGGGGCGTCGGCATGTCTCGGGCCGCTGGCGGATTCGAAGCGCGTGCCGGTCGAACGGGTGGCCTTTCCGGTTCCAGACGGTTCGACGATGACCGGGTCCTCGGTCGGGGCGCCACCGGCCCTGATCTCGATGTTGGCCGACCTGGGCGGTTTCGGCGAACCGCCGGAGATGGTCGTCGCTGGCATCAACCGTGGACCCAACACCGGGCGGTCCACCCTGTTCTCGGGGACGATCGGCGCCGTCCTGGCCGGCGAACGGTTCGGTTGGTCGGGTATGGCCGTCAGCCTCGACGTTGCGGTGGCTGAAGGTGGTGGGCCCGCCAGGGAAGATCGCCGAGAGCCTCACTGGGGCACGGCGGCCGACCTCGTTCGCACAGTTCTGCCCTGGTTGGTGGCGGCACCGCAGCGAACCATCCTGAACCTGAACGTGCCTGATGCGTCGCTGTCCGATGTACGTGGACTCCGCAGCGCTGGGCTGGCTCCGGTTGGAGGCGTGCGGACGATCATCACCGGAAGCGACGACCATGGACTTGACCTGGACCTGATCGCCAACGACCGTCCAGTGCCCGAGGGCACCGACAGCGCCCTTCTCGTTACCGGGTGGGCGACCATCACGCCGCTCCTGCCCACCAGCGCGGTGGACCTGGAGCTCCCGCTGGATGGGTGGTCTTCATCCCTTATGCGTGGCGGGGCGTAGGTCGGAGCGATCGTCGGCCCGTAGCCTCCGACCCGTGGCTGCTGATCGAGCGGGTTTCGATTCTGGCGACGGTTCCGACCCGGTCGCCAAGGGTTCGGCGGACCCGTTCACCCGGTTCGCCCGGATGCACGTGTTCGGGTCCATGTCGGACGCCATGATTGCGGTCGCCCTGGCCAGCTCGATTTTCTTCTCGATAGATCCCGATGCGGCCCGGTGGCGCGTCGCCGTCTACCTGGTCCTGACGATCGCCCCGTTTGCCGTGGTCACCCCCCTGATCGGTCCGCTGGTGGACAGCGTCAGGGGTGGGCGCCGCGGGATGATCCTCGTCACGGTCGTCGGGCGTGGGCTGATCGCCTGGCAGATGGCCACCAACCTCGACGGCCTTCTGCTGTTTCCGCTGGCCTTCGGCCTGCTGGTGCTGCAGAAGGGCTATTCCGTGGCCAAGAGTGCCGTGGTGCCCTCCCTGGTCCACAGCGAGTTGGATCTGTTGGCGGCGAATGCGCAGCTGACGATGTTGAGTGCCGTGGGGAGCATGCTCGGCGCCGGGATCGGCGGCATTGCTCTGCTGGTGGGACCTGCTGCTCCGACGAGGGTAGCGATGGCTGGCTACCTGCTCACCCTCGCCCTGGCCTGGAGGGTGCCGACGGTCTTGGTGGCGGCCACCCGGGCCACCGCAGGTGAGATGGCCGCACTCCGCCAGAAGGGGATCAGGTCTGCCGCCGCCGCGATAGGCGTCCTCAGGGCGGTGGTCGGCTTCACGACGTTCCTGGTGGCATTCGAGTTCAGGGGCGGCGAGGAGGGTGTGCCCATTGATGCAGCAGGCCGTGCCGCAGGTGCGTCGACGGGCATAGTGCGGGGTGAGGACGTTCTGGGAAGCCCGGCGGCGCCAGCCTGGTACTTCGGCCTGGTCATCCTGGCGGTGGGCGTCGGGGCGTTCCTGAGTGCCACCCTGGCTCCGAAGCTTCGGCGCAGGTTCTCAGAGGAACTCCTCATACGCGGGGTCCTCTTCCTGGGGGTGAGCGGTGCGGCGCTGGCAACATGGTTGGGAGGGATCCAGGGCGCCGTGGTGATTGCCGGCATGGTCGCCCTCTGCAGCGGCACCGCCAAGCTGGCATTCGATTCACTCGTCCAGCGGGACGCCCCGGGGGCGAACCACGGTCGGTCGTTCGCCAGGTTCGAGGGGTGGTTCCAGATGGCGTGGGCGGTCGGTGCCTTCCTGGCCGTCTTCCTGCCGTTGCCGGTGGAGCACGGCTACCTCATCGTCGCCGTGGCGATGGCCGCGGCCCTGGCGTGGTTCCAACTGGGCCCCCTACCGCCGAGGCCCGTCGCCACTCCCGATGAGCCGGATCGACCCGATGGGCAACTCGGGTTCTGGCGCCGGGACTGATCCGGACGGGGCCCATGGCCTGCCTGCAACCGTGGGGGTCGGATCCTGTGGTTGCCGCGACCGGTCGGAACGGGTCAGTCCACGCCATCCACAATGACGGCGGTGCAGTCGGCGTTGGCGTGGCGTATCGCGGCGACCGGTGCGTAGTCCTCGGAATATGCAAACAGGCGGGCCGCCTCGATGTCGGGAAACTCCACGATGACGATCCGGGTGGGTGACCAGAGATCGTCCTCGACGACGTCGAGTTCTCCGCCACGGGCCCTGTAGGTGCCCCCGTGCTTTGCGACCATCGGTCCGGCGAGGGCCTTGTACTTCTCGTAGGCCTCCGGGTTCGTGATCTTCGTGTCAACGATCAGCCACGCGCTCACAGGCTCTCCTGCCGGTCAAGGGAGCGCAGGCCGCGTCCCCGGGAGCGGTAATCGTGGCATGACCCGGGGGTGGTCAGGTAGCCGGTCTAGCTGAGCGGGGACCGTCCGGCCCGCCTACGGCAGGGACTGGTCGGGCAGGTCTATGCGGGCCAGCCAGAGGCCCGGCGCGTCCACCTCGGATGGTGTTGGCAGGTTCCGTCCGGTGGCCCAGAGGCGACCCAGCCCGTCGCTGCCGCTGCGGTCGACAACGCCGGCGACGAACGCCGCGCCACGGTCGACCTGTTCGAGGGTGAGGTCCAGTCCGAGGATCCGCTCAACGAACCGGTCGGCGTCGCCGGTGCCGACCCGGCGTCGCCGAACGGCCTCGGTGACCTGCCGGTATGACCCGATCAGGGCGCTGCCGATGTCGTCCATGACGTGGTCCACGTAGCCGATCACGACCGCTACCAGTGCCTCCAGGTGCGGGAGGAGCGCCTCCTGTTCCGGCGAGCGGACGGCGCCGAGCACCATCTCCGGGTCGAGGGACTCCTGGAGGCGGGCCAGGGCCTCCGGGCCGCTGGTCAGGTCGATGTTGCCGAGTTGGTCCTGGAGGGCCGAGCCGTCGTTTCGGAACGCCCCCGCGTGCCGGGTGAGGAGGTCGGTCAGCGCTGCCCGGAGGTGTGGGACGCCGAGCACCGCATGGTGGGCGACCTCGTGGAGGCATATCCAGAGCCTGAGGTCCTCGGCCGGCAGGCTCCAGTCGGCGGCGAACGCCTCGACATTGGGGACGACGACCAGTAGCTCTTCGCCGTCGCGTGGGATGGGCAGGTCGTACGTGCCGAGGCTCCGAAGCGCCAACCGGCCGACCATCGTGCCGGTCGTGATACCGGTCATCATCGGCGCCATGGCTGCCAGTAGGCCGGACAGCCAGGCAGTCGAGGGATCCTCATCCAGGTCGGACGGGTCGAGGCCGGCGCCGATGCCCGGGTTGGTGGGGTCGGGATCCCCGTCGGCTGCGGCGCCCGGAATCCGGGACATCCTGGCCAGGTAGGGGCGGTACGCGTCGACGGATGCGGAGGCCCATGCTGTACGGGTCACCGGCCGCAGGCGCAGTGCGCCGCCGTGAGTCACCTGCAGCCCGGTGCGGTCCGCAATCTGCAGTTCGGCGACCCGCAGCAGCGACTCGTATTCGATGCGGACCAAGGGATCCACGTTGGGTTCGCTGCTTCCCTCCGAGGCAACGGCCATGGCGATCTGGCGAGCGGGATCCGGCCCACCCGCACTGCCGCCGAAGGGATGGCCGCCGGGGAATCCCCCGGGGAGGCCGGGCATGCCACCCGTGCCCGGGAAGCCACCGCTGAACATCCCTCCTAGCGCCTCGAACAGCCCTGCGAACGGGTCAGGCTGGTCGCCGGACGCGCCGGGACCCTGTGGATCGTCGGGGTCGTCCGGGCCTCCGGGGTCGTCACCCGGGAACTCTGGTGGATCCTCGCTGCTCACGGGGGCACTCTATGACGGTGACCAGCCCCGCCTGCCTGCGCCCCACCCGTCCGTGAGGGTCGTTGTGACCGGTTCTACCGGTGCCGTCGGGCGACGGGTCTGTGCCCGTCTCGCTTCGGACGGCCATGACGTGGTGGGACTGGATAGGCGTTCTAGCGTTCCACCGGCGCCCGGCGTCCAGATCAAGGTCGTGGACCTGGCTGTCGCCGACCTGCGTGACCTGCTCACCGGTGTCGATGTGGTGGTCCACCTGGCGTCGGGGGTGATGGCAGGTGACGTGGGTGGGAACACGGGACATGACCGACTGGCGGTGGTGGAGAGGCTGCTTGCCGCAGCCGGCGATGTGGGGGTCGGCCACATGGTCGTGCGGTCCTCGGCCATGGTCTACGGAGCGTGGCCCGACAACCCGGTGCCCTTGACTGAGGACGCGCCGGTGCATCCCTGCCCGGACTTCCTGTTCGCACTCCACCGTGCCCGGTTGGAGGAGATGGCGGCAGCGTGGGCTGACAGCGACCCGGACCGTGTGCTGACCGTGCTGCGGCCGGCGGTGACCGTGGCCGAGGAGCGTCCCGGCGGGTTGGCCAGCATGATCGGTGCGGCGACCTCCATCAGGAGTGATGAAGGCGAACCGCTCGGCCAGTTCCTGCATTCTGACGACCTGGCGGACGCAGCTGTCTGCGCTGTGGCCGCCCGCTACGACGGCCCACTCAACGTGGCGCCCGACGGCTGGATAGGCGTGGACGTGATGGCCGAACTGGGTGGGCCGGGGCCGCGGCTGCGCCTGCCGGGCAGTTTGGCCGCGCTGGTGAGACGGGTGCTCTTCCGGGTCGGTCTGTCGCCTGCGCCTCCGGGGGTGTTCCCCTACACGGTGCATCCGTGGGTGGTCTCCAACGACCGGTTACGCGACCTGGGTTGGGCGCCGTCGCATTCCAACGAGGAGGCTTACGTGGCCGGTCACGAGCCGGGCGTACTGGACCGCCTGACCGCCAGGTCCAGGCAGCAGCTTTCGTTGGCGGCAGCAGGGCTGCTGCTGGTGGCCGTTCTGGGCGTGGTCGTCAGGCTGGTGCGGCGCCCGCGTCGGCGCTGACCCCCACCGACCGGCGTGTCCCCGTACGATTGCGCCCGATGCCCGCTGGAACGTCTGCCGATTCGGAGCCTGACCTGCCGGTAGGCGTGCCGTCTGCCGCTGGTGCGCCGACCCCGGACGCCCCGGATCCGGACACTTGGCTGGGGCTGGGTGTCGGCGCCCTTCCCGTCGACGAGGTCACCAGGTGGGCGGGCCGGCCGGACTGCGGGGCGGTGGTGGTGTTCTGCGGAAACGCCAGGGACCATTCCGACGGGCGGGTCGGGGTCACCGCCCTGGAGTACGAGGCGTACGAGTCACAGGTGGTTCCGCGTCTTGCGGGTGTGGCCACCGAAGCTCGAAATCGATGGCCGGTGCTGGCGAGGATTGCGATGCTCCACCGCGTGGGGCCGCTGGCGATCGGTGAGGCGGCCGTGGTGGTGGCCGTCTCGTCGCCCCACCGCGACGCCGCATTCGACGCCTGTAGGTGGTGCATAGACAGCCTCAAGTCCACCGTTCCGATCTGGAAGCGCGAGGCGTGGGATGGCGGCCAGAGCTGGGGCCTGGAGGCGCAGCACGTGACTGACCTGGTTGACGTCGACGGGAGCGCCTATGGGGACGGCCCCGATGACCGGTCCGGTTCGGCGGGGGTTGGCCGGTGAACCCGGCGGTGTTGTTCCTGCTGGGCGGGGTGGCGCTGGCTGTCGTGCTGTCGGTGGTCGTGTGGTTGTTCAGCCGACCGAAGAACCGAGTTGAGGATCCGAACCACATTCGGCACACGCTTCGGGCCCTGCGGATGGAGTCCAGAGACCGCCCCGGGCCGACCCACGGTGAGGGCGGTGTGCGGATCCTCGGCCATGAGGACCACGGGACCGGCCCCGCCGACGGCCGGCGGGACGGCTAGGAACACCTCATGGCCCGCGACCTGGCGATCGACCTGGGAACTGCCAACACGCTGGTCTACGCCCGCGGGGAGGGCGTGGTGCTGGCAGAGCCGTCGGTGATCGCCATAAACGAGCGCACCGGTGAGGTCCTGGCCCTGGGTGAGGAGGCCTGGCAGATGATCGGGCGGACCCCGACGCACGTGGTGGCGAAGCGGCCTCTGCGAAAGGGTGCCATCACCGACTTCGACGTGACCCAGCGCATGGTGCGACTCCTGATGCAGAGGGTCGGTGTCAGCCGGTTCAATAAGCCCAAGGTGCTCATATGCGTGCCGTCGGCGATCACCGCGGTGGAGCGGCGGGCGGTTACCGATGCGGCACGCCGATCAGGGGCGGCCGACGTGCAGCTAATCGAACAGCCGATAGCTGCAGCGATCGGGGCAAACCTCCCGATCAGTGAGCCGATCGGGAGCATGGTCGTGGATATCGGAGGCGGAACCTCGGAGTCGGCCCTGCTCTCGTTGGGTGGGGTGGTGGTCCTGGAGGCGGTCAGGGTCGGATCCTTCGAGATAGACGCTGCGATACAGGCCTACGTGCGTCGGGAGTACGGGCTGTCCATCGGTGAGCGCACCGCCGAGGAGATCAAGTGTCACATCGGGTCGGCGGCTCCCGCGCCCGACGAGGTCCGGGCCGAGATCACGGGCCGGGAACTCATGAGCGGCTTTCCCAAGACGGTGGTCCTGACACCGGCGGAGATCCGCCAGGCCATCGAGGAGCCGGTGTCCGCGATGGTCGAGTCGGTGCTGATGTGCCTCTCCCAGGCTCCGCCGGAACTAGCCCAGGACCTGCTCGCTCAGGGCATCTGCCTCGTGGGAGGTGGAAGCCTGCTGCGTGGTCTGGACACCCGGCTGTCCGAGGAGACGGGAGTCCCCGTGGTCTATGTGGATACGCCGATGGAGTGCGTGGTGAAGGGCGCAGGCCAGTGCATCGAGTCGTTCGACGCGATGCGGGCCATGTTCATGGACAGTCGCCGGTAGTACCCGGGCCGAGCATGTCCTCGGCGGCCTGTCGGACCTGCCAGTCGCGGTCCTCGAGGGCGCGTTCCAGGGCTGCCTCGACGTCGTTGCCCTCGAACGCTGCGAGGGCCAGTACGGCCCGGCGTCGGACCGGAGGTCGGTCCCTGAGGCCACCCAGTACCGCCGCTCGGCCCCGCTCGTGGCCGAGCGCTCCGAGAGCGGCCACGGCGGCCTCCCTGCAGAGCGCGTCCTCGTGGCCGCCGGGTTCCGGTCCGGCCACCACCGCGAGGGCATCGACGGTCGCCTCGGCGACCTCCGGGAGTTCCCCGGCCGCCCAGCAGGCCACCTCTAGGACTGAGTGGTCGGCATCCTCCAGGCAGGCCAGCAGGAGCCCAGTCAGCACCGTGGCGCGCTCTGCGGCATCGCGCCGCCCGGCATCGGCTTGGTCGGATCCGGCGGTGTCTGGCCTACCGGCCTCGTCGTCGGTCGGGCCTGCGCCGGACTGGTCTGGACCCGCCAGGGCCTCCAGGGCCCGTCGCCGGACAGCGGGTTCCGGGTCGGCCAGGCCGGTCGCCAACTCGTTGGTCGTGAGTCCGTCGGCTCCACCTGAACGGGCGATCCGATCCAGTGCACCGAGTGCGGCTGCCCGAACCGGTGCGGTCGGATCCGTCAGGAGGTCGCGTGCCAGCCGGGCGTCGCCCCCATGGCCGGCGAGGATTACCCGTCTACGACGGGTGGATACCTCGGTGTCGGGCGCTGGGTCTGGATGGACGTGTCGACCCACAGGCGGTGCGCCATCGGTGGGGGCGCCGTCTGCCTTACCGGTGGCCTCGTGGTGGTCGGGTCCGGTCACCGTCAGCCGATGGCCTGTTCCACGAGGAACCCTGAGAGGAACAGGGTGATGCCGATGGCCGTTGCCGTGGCTATACCGCCTATGACCACGAAACCGGTGAGCAGGATCACGGAACGGACCCGGTGCCACCAGCGGATGTGGGCCCGATGGCCTGTGACCACGCGTCGTGGGGGCTGGAACCAGACACCGAGACGTGCGCCCGGAGCCCAGGACCGGTCGATCGCGTACTCGACCTCACCCGATGGCGGCAGGAGCGTGCGCCCGGCACGGTGGAGGAACCCTGTGGGTACGACCGTCGGGCCCGGCCATGTGGCGGTGCCAGACGAGGCCCCGACCATGGCAGGCTGGACGGCCCCCGGTAGCAACCGGCGGGATAGCCCGTAGCCGACGGCGCCCAGGACCAGCACAATCAACCACGACGACACCAACAACGGCACCGGGACCCAATCGCCTGAAATGGGTGAGAGCAGTTCCACGTCGGGAAAACTACCCGTGTCGGGTACCGGGTCCGGGCGCGGGGCCCGTTGGTCCGGACGTCTTCGCCCAGATGGTGGCTTTCGTCTTCGCCCAGGTGACGGTTCCGCCGGTCGAAGGTGGATCGGTGCCCTTGTGTTTCTCGTCGTGGCGGCGGCGCTGCTCCTGACATTCATCCGACTCCCGTACTTCGTGTTTCGGCCGGGTTCTGTCCAGGCCCTCAGCGACAGGGTGACCATCACCCGTGGCGAGAGGTTCGATCCCGTGGGTGAGGTGTACTTCACGACGGTCCGGCAGGACTCCACCGTGAACGGCTGGGAGTACCTCGAGGCGAGGTTGAAGGGTTCCCTCACGCTGATCGAGGAGGACCAGGTGCTGGGCGGCCGGAGCCGAGACGAGAACCGGTTGTTCAACATCAGGTTGATGCGGGTATCGAAGTCGACGGCGGTCGCCGTGGCCCTCCGCCACCTCGGCGTCGACCCGATTGAGGCGACGGGGGTGGGCATGGCACAGGTGGTCGGGCCCTCTACCGGGCTGTTGACCACCGACGACGTGATCCTGTCGGTGGACGGAGTCGAGGTCCGCGAGGCGATGGACCTGGTGCATGCGATCGGGGATCGGATTTCCGGTGAGGTGGTGCGGCTTGAGGTGGAGCCGGTACGGGGCGGAACGTCGCGGGTGGTCGAGGTGACCCTCGGGGGGCGGGAGGATGATCCGACCGTCGGCTTCCTCGGCGTCGTGCCCCAGACCCGCTGGGAGGACGTGGACGATCTTCCGGTGGACGTGCTGGTGAACACCGGTCGGGTTGGCGGCAACTCGGCCGGACTCGCCCTGACGCTGTCGATCCTGGAACTGGTCACCCCGGGGGAGCTGACCGGTGGTCTGAGGGTGGCCACGACCGGCACGATCGACATCGGGGGCAACGTGGGTCCGATCGGGGGCATCATCCAGAAGGTGGTGGCTGCGGAGAAGGCCGGAATCGACTTGTTCCTCGTGCCTACCACCGAGCTGGCCGACGCACGGGCGCATGCCGGCGACCTAGCCGTCGAGGGCGTGTCTACCCTCGACGATGCCCTGGCGGCCCTGGCCAGGCACGGCGGTGAGAGTCGCGGCCTCGCGTTACCGGGTGCCTGATTCGTTCCCGGCCCGATACGCCCGGGTACCCGACCCGTGTCATCTCCCGTACCCAGGGGTGTCGGATCAGTGCCCGGCCGGCTTCTGCCGCAGGCGTGGTGACGAGGTCCGGCTTGCACGGCTGTTGAACATGTCTTCCGGGTTGGTCCACTGATCCGCTGATCCGGTGACCCTTCGCAGGGTGCTTCTCATAGGCTCTCCCCATGCGCCCAGAAGACGCCCCGCCGACCGGTCCGCGCCCATTCCCCCGCCAACGGCGTCGCCGTTCGCCGGGCTCCACGAAGTTCCGCATGCTGGCCGGTGGTGTCGTGTCGGCGTTTTTGGTCCTGATGCTGTCGCTGCGTGGCATCGCAGGGTTCTGGACCGACTACCTGTGGTTCGACGCCCTCGGCCACGAGAACGTCTTCGTATCGGTGTTCGGTGCCCAGGTGGTCCTGGTGGTGCTGTTCACCCTGTTGTTCTTCGGGCTCCTTTACGGGAACCTCACGGTCGCCGACCGCCTGGCACCACCCATCCGGCCGCCCGGACCGGAAGAGGACCTGCTGCGCGGCTACCACCTGGTGGTGGGCCACCGCAGGGGGCTGGTCCGCCTGGTGCTCTCCGGCCTGTTCGCGGTCATCGCCGGACTTGGAGTGTCGGGGCGTTGGCAGGAGTGGCTGCTGTTCACCAATGCCGTGGACTTCGATATCAACGATGCACAATTCGGTCGGGACCTGGGTTTCTACGTATTCCGTCTGCCGTTCATGAGCTTCGTGATCGGATGGTTGTTCGCCTCGCTGATAATCGTCCTGGTACTCACCACGATCTTCCACTACATAAACGGCGGCATCCGCCTCCAGTCGGTCGGCGAGCGGGTACAGCCGCAGGTCAAGGCCCACCTCTCGGTCCTACTCGGCCTCGTCGCCCTAGTGCGGGCTGGCGACTACTGGCTGGCACGATTCGAGTTGACCACCTCGGACCGGGGTGCCGTGACCGGAGCCAGCTATACGGACGTGAAGGCGCAGCTCCCGGCGACGAACCTCCTGATCCTCATCTCCCTGTTCGCCGTCGTGTTGCTGCTGGTGAACATCAGGCGGCGCGGCTGGGTGCTGCCCGCGCTGGCTGTCGGATTGTGGGCGTTCGTGGCGCTGGTAATGGGCAGCATCTACCCGGCGGTAATCCAGAGCCTGCGGGTGGAGCCGGCGGAGTCCGAGAAGGAGGAGCCGTACATAGCCCGGAACATCGAAGCCACCCGGGCGGCGTTCGGCCTCAACGAGATCACCGTGGTGCAGCTTTCCGACTTCGACAACAGGATCGACGCATCCGACCTTCGTTCGAACAGGGGGACGGTCCGCAACATCCGGATCCTGGACCCGCTGGTCGTGCAGGGCACCTTCGACCGGCTGCAGGGCGAGCGCGAGTACTACACCTTCGCCGCCGAGATGGACACCGACCGCTACACCATCGACGGTGAGACCACCCAGGTGCTGCTGGGCACCCGCGAGCTGGAAGTGAACGAGAACCGGTCGTGGGAGAACCAGCACGTGGCGTTCACCCACGGTTACGGCGTGGCCATGGCGCCGGTGAGTCGGGTGAAGGGCTCGGGAGACCCCGACTTCTTGGTTGGCGACCTCCCGGTCTCGATCGATCCATCGGTCGACGTGACCCTGGATCGGCCGCAGTTGTACATGGGAGAGGGACTCGACGGCTATGCCGTGGTCGGCGCCACCCGCTCCGAGGTGGACTACACCGACGAAAATCAGGAGACCCAGGAGGTCCGCTACGCCGATATCGGTGGCGAGGGCGGCGTCGGCATGGGGACGTTGATCCGTCGGGCGGCGTTCGCCCTGCGCTTCGGCCAACTGGAGCCCCTGATCTCCAACTTCGTGACGTCGGACTCGCGGGTCTTCTACGTGCGCGACGTGCGGGACCGGGTAGAGAAGCTGGCCCCGTTCCTGCACTTCGACGCCGACCCGTACCCGGTCCTGCTCGACGGTCGGATCCTCTACGTGGTGGACGGCTACACCACCACTGATCGGTATCCATATTCCCAGTTCGCATCCTCAGGCGAGCTGCCGCGTGCCAGCGGCCTTAGTCGCCAGCGCTTCAACTACTTGCGTAACTCGGTGAAGGCCACGGTGGATGCCTTCACCGGCGAGGTCATCCTCTACGTGGTGGACGAGGGTGATCCGCTGGTGGCTGCGTACGGACAGGCCTTTGCGGGCCTGTTCACGCCGGCGTCCGAGATGCCGGAGTCGCTGGTCGCCCACTTGCGTTACGCGGAGGACCTGTTCCGGGTCCAGAGCGAGGTGTGGGGCCGGTACCACGTCGAGGACACCCAGAACTTCTACCAGCGGGCATCGGAGTGGTCGGTCTCCCAGGACCCGGGCCGGACCGGCGAGGGAGCGGCGAACCTGGCCGTCGTCGATGAGGCGGGGTTCCGGATCGGCACGACGCGTATGCGCATGGCGCCCTACCGGACCATGGTCGCGTTGCCTGATGGCGAGGATGCCGAGTTCGTGATCATGAGGGCGTTCGTGCCCCTGGACAAAGATGACGCCCGTAAGGAACTGGCCGCCTACATGGTGGGTCGGAGCGACGGCGACCAATACGGCGAGCTGGTGGTCTATCGACCGCCGTCGTCGAACTTCGACGGCCCGGCATTGGCCGAGGAGCGGATCCGCAACGACGAGGCGGTGGCGAGCCTCCAGACCCTTCTCAGCCAGCGGGGGTCGAACGTGCTGTTCGGCGAGCTGCTGTTGGTTCCGATCGAGAACTCGATCCTCTACGTGCGACCCCTGTACGTCCAGGCCGAGGGCGACAACACCGTGCCGGAGCTGGAGAGGGTGATCGTGGCCGTGGGTGAGAAGGTCGTCATGGCCAACTCCCTGCAGGAGGCGCTGGAGGAGTTGACCGAGTCGAAACTGGCCGCCCTGTTCTCTGGCATCGGCGGCACGGTGGTCGGCCCGGCCCAGGATTCGTCGACGTCGGATGGCGATTACGGATCAGGTTCCGGGGCCGGCGACACGGACGGATCGGGTGTCGACGCCGGTGGTCACGAGGTCGACGGTGAGATTCCCGAAGACGTGCAGTCGATCGTGGTCGAGTTGTCGAAGCTGCAGCAGGCGTCGGCTGCTGCACTCTCGGAGGATCCTGCGAACTGGCAGGAGTTCGGTCGCATCCAGGCCCGGATGCAGGACCTGCTGGACGCCCTCGAGGACGCAGCCGGATAGTACGCAGCAGGCCGGTACCCAACCGGCTGCCGGGCAGGAGTTCGGTACTAGACGGTCGGCTGCCAGCCGCTGGTGCGACGGCCGGATCCGTGGCTGTCTCCGGTAGGAGTGGCGGACCGTGCCCGAGCTGGCGAGTCGGCGGTGAGGTCCACGAACGATTCGTCGCCGGCCAGATCCGGGGTCGGCACGGGGGCGATGGCGTCCTCGCTCAGGGCGATGGCGGTGGAACCGGCGACCTCGGCGATGCGGGCGTTCAGTTCGACGGCCACGCGGGACAGTTCGGCAGAGAGCCGGGCGACCTGGAGTCGCAGGTCCATGACGTCGTCGGCGTTGTCGTCTCCGGCTGGCGAGTCACCGACGACGTCGAATCGACGCTCGACCGTGTCAACGCGTTCGGTCAGGTCCCGTAGCCCGTTCACGAGGTCCAGGAGGGTCTGTTCCGGTGAGGCCATCTCGGAATGGGCGGTCGACCGGTTGGAGCGGCGGAAAGCCATGGGGCGACTGTAGCCACGACCGGTGGCGGGTCCGGGGCACGGCCGGGTCCGTTCTGCCCGTCGGCGGGTCCGGGGCGCGGCCGTGCCTGTTTGGCTGTTCTGCCCGGCGGGTCTGGCGGGCGGTGCGGCACGTGTTACTTGCCATGTCCTGCCGGTTGCGTCAGGCCCGCGCGTCAGGTCTAACGCGTCGGGGTGGTGGTCGCGGGCGCCATCGTGCGCGATGCCGCTTCGCTACCCTGCCGACCGTGACTGAGTTCCGGCTCTCTGTGGTTCTTCTAGCCGTCATGGTGCTGGGTTCGTCGTGCGCGGGACACGACGGGCGTCAGATGGTCGCCAACGGAGTGGGGTTCACGCCAGAGCAGACCGTGGGGGTAGTCGAGGAGGTGCCAGCGCATTCGGTCGCAGCGGATCGGGCACGGGTCGAGGGTCGGGACACGATCGGCTCCGTGGTCACCGAGATGATTTCCGGATCGGTTGGGGCGGGTGCCTCCTACGAGATCTCCACCCCACAGTTGGATGGCGTCTGGGAGGACGATCCGCTCAACGTGGCCCTCCGGAAGCCGGTCCTGTCCGAGATAGCCAGATTTGCCGACGACCTGATCGTGGATGAGGAGGTACCCGTTGGGGAGGGATTGCTGACCGGCGGGGCGATGGTGCACCTGCTGGACGACCGGGTGCTGAGCGTGGTGTACGACTTCGAGGTCGTCTCCGGTGGCGCCGCTCGGCCCGCCGAGGTGGTTTGGTCGGTGCTCCTGGACCTGGATTCGGGCGCTCCGGTGGGCATCGGTGACCTGTTCCTGGCGGGGAGTCCGTGGCCGGAGATGGTCGCCTTCCTGGCTCGGCAGGATCTGAAGACGCGGCTGGGTGAAGGCGCTCTCTGGGGAGAGGGTGTGGGTGATGGCACCGGGTTGGAAGCCGCGGAGGAGAACTTCCGCCTCTTCGGGGTCACGACCACAGGCCTGGTGCTGCGTTTCGAGCGGTACCAGGTTGGCCCGGGTGCCTATGGGGCGCCGGAGGCGAGGATCCCGTGGTCGTCGCTGGCCAGGCTGGTCGACCCTTTCGGCCCGGTGGGGCACCTGTTGTCGTAGCCGGGTTGCCTTTGGTTGGCGGGGTCCACCCGCGGCTGTGAGGTGGTCCTCTGTCGGGGGCGCCCCGCTGTCGGGTCTTCCGGTTCAGTTGCCGTTTCCGGGAGCGTGGTCTATCTCCACCACCTCGGACCTGTCGGCGATGGTGGCAAGGACCTTCGCCAACTCGACGTCGGCCATTCCGCGGACGTCGATGGTGGTCTGGCGGAGGCCCTGAGATGGATCGGCGGACTCGGTGGTCAGGACGCCCATGATGCGTCCACCACCGGATTCGAGGCTCATGAGCAGGGCGTCGAGCGTGCCGTGGCCCGGCTGGTACCGGACTTCGAAGCGCCGGCGAGAGCGTCGGAACAGGACGTACGGCTTCAGTGGGCCGAACGTGACCACTACCACGAGCGCCATGGCGCCAGACGCAATGGAGACTACGTAGAGGCCCATGGCGGCCGCTATCCCGAAGGCGGCGGCCATCCAGAGGGTGGCCGCAGTGGTGATGCCGGTGACGGTGAAGCCGCTGCGGATCATGGCTCCGGCCCCGATGAAGCCGATGCCGGTGACCACCTGGGCTGCGACCCGGGAGGGGTCGTTCTGGGGGCCGATGACTGCGTAGGCCCCGGCGATGGTGAAGAGGGCGGCACCGAGGGCGACCAGCGAATGGGTGCGGAGCCCGGCCGTCTTGTGACGGGTCTCGCGTTCCAGGCCGAGTACCGCCCCCAGAGCGAGCGCGAGCGCCAGCCGACCAATTAGTTCAAGCGAGCTGGGGGCGTCCACAGACTCGAGCCTGCCACAGGGGATCTGGTCGTGGTCAGATCGGTGGCTCCGGAGAGCCGGCCCGGTCCTACGACCAGCGTGACGAGCTGGCGAGCGACTCGATGGGCAGTCGGATGTCGAAGCGCCTGCGCACCTCGGCGTCGTCGTCGTGCGACACGTGCGCCGGGAAGTGGCTTGAAAGGATCCCCGAGGCGATGACCCGGGCCCGTTCCTCGGCCGTCGTGGCCCCGGCGTCGAACCAGTCGGCGGGGCTCACCCTGTCGCCGACCTCCGGATAGATGTACTCGCTCTGCATCATCGAGAGCGTCTGGTCCTGGCCGAGGAAGTGGCCGGCGCCGAAGATGACCGACTTGATCGTCTCGATGGAGAGGGTGTCGGGTGTGACCTCGATGCCCCGCACGGTCCGGTTGACGGCGCCCAGCAGGTCGTTGTCGATCACGAGGGCCTCGTACGAGCAGGCCAGCAGGCTGGCCAGCATCCCGGCCGCCTCGTAGACGAGGTTGGCTCCTGCGTTTCCGGCGAGGGCCACGGTGAGGCCCTTCTCGTGGCCGGCCTGGTTGTCGGGGACCTTGGAGTCGGCCATCCCGGCGGCGACGCCTGACGGCAGGCCCAGCCAGTTGGCCACCTGCGCTGCGGCAGCCATCATCACGGCCTCCTCGCCGGAGCCTCCGGTCATGGCACCGGTCCGCAGGTCGGAGACGAACGGCCAGAGTCCCATGACGCACGGGTGGCCGGGCTTCAGGAGGTTGACGCAGGTCAGGGCGGACAGGCACTCGGCGAGGGCCTGGGCCAGGGACCCGGCCAGCGCGGCGGGTGACGTGGCACCGGCCTGCCCCGCCGAGAGGAGGTTGATGGGCATGCCGCAGTGCACCTGGGCGACCATGGAACGCACGGCGTCCTCTGCGTAGCGCAGGGGCGGTACGACGAAGGTGTTGTTGGCCACGCAGAAGGGCCGCTCGGCGAACGAGCCCGGCTTCCCGCCCAGCATCTGGTCGAACATGTCGACGACCTCGACGACGTGTTCGGGCTGGAAGAACGACGTGCCCATCGGCTTGGAGGTGCCCATGGCCACCGCGTAGGCGGTGTTCAGGTCGAGGTCCCGGGCCTCGACCATGTCGCGGGCCACGAGCGTCCGGATGTGGAAGTGGACGTGTTCGAGCGTGTCGACGAGGCGGGCCACGTCGTAGACGTCCTGGAGATCCGACGGACGGTGCTTCCGGGTTTCGTGGTCCCAGACGGAGACGGCCGCGCCTGCGGTGCCGAAGTGGACCCGGTCGCCGCCCACGTCTATGGACCGGTTGTCGTCGAAGCCATGCCAGGTGAACGACTTGGCAGCCATGTCCACGGCGTCTTCGACGAGTGACCGGGGGAAGTGGAGGCGCTCATGCTCGTCCACCCAGCCGCCGGCCGGGACCACCACCTCGATGAATTCCGGAATCGGGGTGCCCATGCCGAACTCGCTGAGCAGGGTCAGGGCAGTGTCGTAGACGGAACGGCAGTCCGACTCGGTGAGCGGCTTGTAGGCGCCTCCGGGCTGTCCGGGGCGCACCGCCCGCTCGTCCTCCGGGAGCCCGGCGGCTCGGGCGGCGACCCGGGCAGCACGTCCGCCGGCCCGTACGCCACGCTTCGGTCGGGTGGTCTCGGTCATGCCCTGAGCCTTTCGTTGGAAGGGTCATGTGCGGCCTCCGCTAGCACCGTTGCGGTGTGCCGTTCGCCGAACAGGGCGATCTCGAAAGTGGAGTCGGGTGCCCGGAAGGCCGGGTCGACGTATGCGAAGGCCAGCGACTTGTCGACGGTGTGGCCCCAGGCGCCGCCGGTGGTGATTCCCATGGCGGTCGAGCCGTCGCCTGCAGGGTCGTATGTGGGTTCGTTGCCACGGCAGTCGGAGTCGGAGGCATCCACGGCGCAGTAGACGAGGACCATGTCCAGGCCGGCGAGGTCGGGTCCGGCGGCGGCGCGGCGGGCGAGGGTGGCGTCGCGGCCCAGGAAGTCGTGGCCGGGTGTGTCGAGGTCCACGAACCGGTCTAGGCAGGCTTCGATCGGTGTGATTTCGGTGGTGAGCTCCCCGCCCCATGCCTTGTAGGCCTTCTCGATGCGCATGGCGTTCATTGCGTACGAGCCGAAGTGGACGATGCCGTGGGGCTCGCCGGCCGCTAGCAGGGCGTCGTACAGCTCCGGCATGCGGGCGATGGGGTGGTGGAGTTCCCAGCCCAGCTCGCCCACGTAGCTGACCCGCAGGGCGGTGACGGGCACGCCGGCCACGTGTACCTCCCGGGCGTTCAGCCACGGGAAGGCGGCGCTGGAGAGGTCGGCCTCGGTGCAGGTGGCGAGGACGTCGCGGGCCCGGGGTCCCGTTACGGCGAGGATGGCGGTGACGTCGGTGACGTCGGTGACGGTCACGTCCTCGCCGGGGAGCACGTGCTGGACCAGCCAGTCCTGGTCGTGGGTGGTGCCTCCGATGGCAGAGTTGAGGTAGTAGCGATCGTGGGCGAGGCGGGTGACCGTCATCTCGCACTCGATGCCGCCGAGGTCGGTGAGCATGTGGACGAGGCGGATCCCACCGTCGGTGGTGGGCAGTCGGTTGGCCGAGAGACGCCCGAGCAGGGAGGCGGCGTCGGCGCCGGTCACCTCGAACTTGGCGAAGGCGGTCAGGTCGGCGATGCCGACCCGCTCACGTACGCCGGTGCACTCGGTGGCGACGATGTCGTGGGCGTTGGAGCGCCTCCACGAGTACTGCTCGGCCTCGCCGTAGTAGCGGGGGCGTTCCCAGCCCCAGACGTCCTGCCACTGTGCGCCGCGGGCGTCGAGCCGTTCGGCGATGGGCGTG
>Ga0209494_1000211_pt1 | contig 24778 bp, 20 predicted proteins | sample EN1Hudseemescosm_FD_184628 | JGI IMG/M metagenome (GOLD analysis project Ga0209494, IMG submission 184628) | Methane-oxidizing microbial communities from mesocosms in the Hudson Canyon - EN1B Hudson Canyon (SPAdes) (version 2) | ecosystem: Environmental > Aquatic > Marine > Cold seeps | place... | reverse complement strand
AGTAGCCCAACCATCAGGCGGATAGGCTTGTGGGGAGCGCCGAGACCTTGCGTGTAATACTGCGCAAAGGCCTGATCAAAATCAGACCACGGAATGACCGTCGATAATTTTAACAAAGGATCCTGTGAATCAAGTTGCAACAATAAGTCAGTGCCAAAAAAATTGGTTTGATGTCCTACCGGGGGTTGTGCTCGCATTGATTCACCATTTCAACCAGAAAGTGTACGGTTATTATACCTTTCCTGGTTGATGGTGAGTGACTGAAGCTGTTCTTTTCTAATTACTATCAGTAACTTATAGGTTTTTCAGGACTGACTAATTATTGGTGGTGTTATCTGGGGCAACAATCCTAATGATGATTTCTTCACAGAATCACATGGAGTCAAAACGCCCGATGCTTTTTGGAAAGTTATTATTCGTAATGACCGAGCCATTGCGTGGATTATTCCGAATAGTGCTGATGCTAAAAGGGATAGGCTTGATGAATTTATTGTGACTATTCAAGAACTGGAATTAGTGACAGGTGAAACCATTCCTGTTGATGAATATCTCAAACATGAAAAAACGGAATATTCTTGGATGATTCCTCGAGGGTGTAATAAGGGTTAATGTTCAACACACCCTTTCGTTAAACTGATCCTCTCATAAATTTCATAAAACAACGTTTAGTCACAATATAAGCAGAGATAAGTGAGGTTAAAAGACTAATTCCACTTAAAATAAAATAGGTATAGGACGACCAATCCTGTCGACTCCAGACAAACATTCCTTGAGGAAAGAAAAAATCTTGAGTTACCGCCATGACAATAACAGTGATAAGAACAAAAACTGTAGCTACTGGACAATAAATTAGAAGAAATAAGAAAAGACGAAAAGCTTTAATGTACAACTGGTCAATTTTACCAACCAAGTAATTAGTTAGTTCTGTCATAAACATACCTCAGTTTTGCGTAAAATAAGATAATTGTTTTCAGCTAAAAAGTAGTCCCATTTATGATGCTCAATACCTTAGTTAACTCGATTTCTAAAAAACATTCTCAGGAAAAGGTCAAAGCAAGACTGCAAGATGGAATGAGGTTAAGCAAAAAAAATCAGTTTAGTGTAGAAATCACCCTTGGCCACCGATCATGCACAGGATACTTCATTGGAGGTGAATTAATAACCGCATAAATGTAGTTTAATTTATCTCGCCACAGTCTGGACAGACAAACCCCCAACTATCATCTTGCTTTTTCCCTGGAACTGCTAGAATATCAGCCCCATAGGTACGATCAACCCAGCCAGGTATTTCCTCACAAATTTCAAAAAAATCTCCGCTAGGGAGCATTATTGGGTAACAGTGACCACTACTACATTTTTGAATAGACCAAAAAGTGCTACAACTATTACAAGTGCAATGAAATGAGTCTCTACCTCGCAGTTCAAAATCATTGATTGAATTTGCTTCAGTACCACAAGTAGGACATTTCAAGAATAAAGCCGAAAGTTGCTTTAATCCAGTCAATTCATCGATAAATTTTTCCAAAATCCCTAGAACTTTTTCATATCTAAATAAATTATCTCTAGCTACTGGCTTTTTTTTAGCAAGATCTCTATTCCTACCCGCTTTTTTCAAATCTTCCTCAATTTGTTTTAAATTTTTTTTTGCTTCTTTAAACTTTTTGACAAACTTTTCTTTTTCTTGAAGCAAATCAAATTCAATTTGCTCCCATTCATATTTTATTGGTGGAATTTTAATCTCGACAGTTCCTTGTTTCTTATCAAAAAAAAGCCAACGATGACTCGCATTAAAATTGACTAACTCAAAAATTTCTTTTGGTACTTCAACACATAACGGATAGGACAAAAATATATGATTTGAAAGAAACCACCGTAATGCTCGTACAATACGTTCCGTACTAGCAATTTCCCATGGAGAAATTGGTAAGCATGCAATTTTGTAATTGATATACCTTGGATCATTTCCTACTGTATGCAAAGCATGTCTAGTAGATTCATCTAAAGATTTTGATTTGTCATTCTCACCTAAATATAAAATTAAATTTTTCGATAAATTAGCTTTATCTAATTTATCAAAATGGTTAAGAATATCTAAAACCTGATCATTTGAGCAAAAACCAAGCGCTATCGGTAACCCAACTATATTCAATTTTTGACCATGGATACCTATAGAAACAGTACCATCCATAGACCATAGCAAGTTTATAAAATGACTGGAATTAAACAATTGAATTTCTAAACCTGGAGAGATTTCTTTTCTTTCACCATCTCTATCTGGCCTATAATTCAGTGTTTCTAATGCTCTCAAAATCAAAAGCATAGTAAAAGCATTCATGCCATTACATAACCTTTGGGCATCTTCATAATATTGCTTTGGACTTTTAACTTTCTCGGCACTAGCACTTGCCCAGTTTCTCCATAAATCAGCAACATGAATATAATGCTGGTCATTGGTGAAAATATTAGTGTTTTTTAGAGTCGTTGGAACATAAGCCCGGTATGGAACTTCTTTGTATAGAACCGAACCAAGCAGACCCATGAACTTATATTTAAGCCATTCAAGTTCATGGAGGCTTTTCTCTACTTTTTTCTTTCCTTCATTCTCATCTATTGATTGTCCCCAAAGCGTGCTGATTCTTTGGTGCCTCTGATAGGTTCCTGCAATATCTTTGGAATAATCTTCCTTATCCTGAAAAACTTTTAACAGCTTTCTTAATTTTTGAATTCTTTGAGTTAGGTAAGCAATTAAATTATCAACTAATCGAGCAGAAACCCTATTTTCATATATATCAATTTGATCGTTACGCACCTCAGCTAGAATACATTTTGGAATAATTCCCCTAATCAAAGGTCTATCCCAGTCCTCCGTATGGGATGCCAGATAAGAAACCGCCCGAGAAGGAACCCTTTTTGCCTTGGAAACTAGTACTCTCTCCACTTCAATATGAAGGTTCATATGAGGTTTGTGACAGACGATTTCAAGATGTCCTAATTTGTCTATAACCTCGATTTCGAGAGAATGTAAATCAACATCCTCTGTCAATCCTGGCACCAAAGGTACAATATCAACCCATTCAGCCCAGGTACTTTGCAAATTAACAAGATGAAATAAAACATCTCCAATTGTACGAATACTGTCTTCTTCAAGCTCTTCAGGAATAAATGATTTAGAAAAAGCTCCCTCATTTCGATCTCCAATTTCAGTTAGTACATTCCATTTTCCAGACGAATCTGGAATAACAAAATCATAAACTGACGCTACAACAGAATTTTGGAAAACAGCTTCATTAGTCGAAACAATTATCCAACGCCCAGGAATTAGATCACTAGAATCTATTCTATTTGTTGAGGTATTGGTCAACCTATCTTGGAATAGCACAGGCATTTAAGATTTATTACTCATCATGACCAAGTCTGTGTAGCTCTTGTTTCAAAATTGTAACGGACTTATTAGGTTGACTATTTGTGTCCAACTGCATCCATTCGCTTTTAAGTCTATCTAGAAGGGTCATGATATCTTCAGGTCTATTATCATAACGGTCCCGTATCTTTCTTAATAATTTTGTAGCTAAAATATGATCGGTTGCTTCACCAACATTGCCTCCCGCTGAAATTACAACAGGGACATAAAAACCCATTTGCTTTTCGAGACGATTTCCCCAACCCACCTGAAAACGTTGAGCAAGAAAATCTCCAATATTGTTATGAAGAAAATCATAGGCTTTTGCTGTTTCTGATTGATGTTTTTGTTTTGCTGAGCTAAATGAATTATGTAGAGCTTTTAAACTAATAGGTCTTGATAGTTTAGGTTTACTTAGTGCAAATGACTCAGTATGCCTAGGCAATTCCATTACGTGTGAACGATCATATGTCTTATCAGCGAAATCTTTAGTAGTTTCATCATGGTTTGCTGTACCAACAAACCAAACATTTTCAGGTATCCTCAGTTCTTTACCATTTTCTGAAAGTAGTCTTGGGCTTGGATCTACAGAAGCCGTCATAAGTATAATTCGCTGATTTTTCTTTTCCTGTTCTAAAACAGACAACATATCAGCAAAATATTGCTCAGGATGAGATAAATTCATTTCATCCATAACGATAATAAAGGGTATATCACGATAATATGGAGTTGAGGCAAGATATAGAGCTTGTAAAAATTTCGATTCATAAAAACGTCGTTCAAACGTATTAAAATGCCCAATCAAATCTTGACGATCTCGCCAGCCTGCTTGCACTTCAATAATTTCACTTCCAGCACCAATGGCTCTGGCAAAGGCCAACGGTAAGCTTGTTTTACCTGTACCACTAATACCTTGAATCAAATGAAGCCGGCTCATTGCAAGACCGCCTAAGAAACTTCTCACATCTTCTTTTGAATAATAAAGCACTTTCCCTGTTTCAGGATCGAATGCCATTCGATCACGGACATCCTCAGCAAATGCCTCTAAATCAGTAATTTTATCTTTTGTTAGGCGCTCATTCTGCAATTCGTTATCAGCATCCATTTCTGAACAAGTTGGAAATGGGCTTTTTCCTTCTACCCCTCTAACAAGCATTTCTACTTCATCCCTCAACTGATTAATTGCTTCAGTGAGTAATGCATTGCCGGACTCTAGTGCTAGTTTTTCATCACGTAAGGATTCCAACTCTGTTACAGCGATACGTTTTCTCGAAGCTTCCTGACGAAGTTCACCGAGCTCAACCATTAATTGCAGTTTGTCAGACTCCCATAGCTCTTTTTGCCTTACTAGTTCATCAAGACGTTGTATAGATTCAACTTGAGGCCTACTACCAAGTTCTTTTTTCAGTTTTTCTCGCTCTATTTCAAGATCTTTTAATCTAGCTAAAACATCTTCAGGAGTGAACTCTCCAAAACGATTATTAAATTCCTCAAGATCAGTAACTTTTTGAGCATATTGATCTCGTTGTAGCCTAGCTACATCTAGACGCTCATTTAACGCTTGAATTTCAAAATCTTTTTGTTCTATTACTCGTGCAGCAAACTGCCTAACGCGATCGTCAAGAGCTTGTTTATCTTCTTCAAATAACTCTTGCTCAATTTTTAGTTTTCTTGCTTCATGTTTTATAACTTTCTTTTCGTCTTCAATGGCTTTAATTTCTTCACGATCAACTTCAATTTCTTCATTGATAGATTTCCAGACTTGTTCTGATTCTTTTTTAATCTGATCTCTTTTTTCCTGTAATTCCTTTTCAAGAGCTAACCGATCATCAAAAATATTTTGTCTTTGCTCAGAAAATTGATCCTGTATTTCTTTACTTTCCTTTTCTAATTTTTCTAGAGCCTCTCTATTTATTTTTATGAATCCAGCATCAGCATCTAACTCACGTTTTACTATTTCCTCTAGTCTCGCTAGATAATCTTTTTCATCTTCTTGAAGAAGATTGTTTTTTTCGGATATTTCTTTATTTAATACATCTAATCTTTTTTCATTATCACTTAATTCATCTCTTCTTTTTTCGAATGCCTTTTCTTTGTTATCTAACAAAGATTCATTCCTTTCAGTATTTTTACGCATATTTACTACAATCCGAAATATTTCAGATGCTTTTTTAATTAATTCCTCAGGATCATTTGTAGGTAGAGAAACTGTTACTTGTTCATCAACCTGTAAATCTTCTTGCGTAGCTGAAGATCGAACTTGCTCATCTAACACTTTTTGCTGTTCAGCAGGTGACTTATTTTCTGACGGAGATGTATGGGTATTTCTTTTTTGCTGTTTTTTTGCTCTATTATTATTTTTACCCATTTTTTTCTCCTAAATTATCACTACAAACTTGGCCTTCTATACTCGATAATCCTAAAATAATAGATACTACTAAATAAACATTATTGACTTGAGATTCTGCATCGTCAAATGAAATATCATCACTATTTGCATGACCAGCTCCACCCCCTAAATTAGTGATTTCACTAATAATGATTAATAAACGTGAATCACGCCTTGCCGCATCATTTAAAGGGTGGGAGGAGTCTTGCTTGGCCAGCAGAACCGTTGCCACTACCAAAGCCCTAAATTTCCAAGTATTACCATATTGTGCAACTGACTGGATTTGATTAGGCTTAATTGTCAAAAAATCCTGAGGGATCTCTTCGTCAAAACCAATCGAATGGATAGCACTTTTATAAGTTTCACTATATTTTTTATCTTTACAAACACTTTTCCAAATATCACCTAGTGGATGTGTTTCAACCATTGAGGAAAAGACTGATTCTAGAACCTTGAGTCCAGAACGAAGAAGGTGATTTATTTTATGATCGGGACAACCTTTTCCAAGTGATTGCACTTCAAGATAAACAAATTCCATGTCCACAAGTTCCTCAAAACATTTATAAGGTCGAATATGTACTGTTAGCCTTCGCTCTACCTCTAGAGGTGCATTGAATTTAATATTTTCATGCCATTTCTTTTGTTCTTCATATCCACCATGAATCGTCTCTCTAGCAATTTTATTAATAATTTCAGAAAACCCCGGGGTTTCATCGATTATGCCTTCAATTTTGCGTCGCAGTCTTACACTTTGTCCTAAGCCAAATGGATCGCATACATACCAATCTAGGGCACCAGAAGTTTCATCGGAAATATAAATATAAGTAATTAGCAATACTGGATGCGGTTCTTCTTCTACCAAACTCACTCGATTAAAATCGACAACAGTATCAACAAAATCGTCATCAAGCTCATTATCTTCATAACTTTCATCAAAATTTCTAAATCTCAGGTTTCTTTTATGGAGTGTCACTGCTTCTACAATTGACTTTGCTGATGGTACTGATGGAGTTATAGGATTACGCGGTAGTACAGTAAAAGCAGGTCTTTTATTTACCTTACCTTTAGTACCTAACACAAGTGATGGATAGCCTTCATTATTTAGTTCAGTCTTGGCATATGATAGATCAGTAACAAATCGTGGCCATAAATCTTCTTTCCAAGGGTCCTGAAATACGTAGCCAGCAACCATATTTTCAGTTGTTAATATTTCATCATCGAGAGCTTGTTTTCCTATCTTGGTTAAGATACCTTTAGAGTCTAAATATCCATAATTGTTTAATTCTGAGAAAATAAAAAGAACAAGCTCTTCATGAATAGCCAAGTTTTTAGCAATGAGTTTTGCGTTAGAAACTCCTGTTAAACATAGACCCATAACGGCCTTTTGAAGAAAATTGATTTTCCTCCGCTGGAGATTAGGAGCAATAACTCGATAGGCCCAAGCTGGCCATAAAACATACCATTTTGACTTTGGTTTTTTATGGGCTCTGGGGCCATAAAATAAAACAGAAAAATCAGAGCCTAAATTGAATTCCATTTTTTCCCTCACATAATTTCTTAAATTCAACTAAGCCCCTTAAATTTTTTTTTGCTTCCTCTCCTCTCAGCATGAGACTATCACCTACTACAATCAATAAGCGTTTTTGTCTGCTCATGGAAACACAAAGTCTATTTTCAAGCATAAGATGCCCAAATTTTCGACGAAGTAGCTTTGAATTTTCGATAACAATATCATTTGATCTCGTCATTGAAAGAAAGACAATATCAAATTCTTTTCCTTGAAAAGCATCTACCGTCCCTATTCTAATTCTTTCTATTAGATCACCAAATTTATCACGTGTAGTGAGCCAGGAAGCGTTTATTCTAATTCCCCCATTATCTAGAAATTCAGTTATTCCTAATGGTTCCATCTGTTTAAGAATTTCGGTTGTTTGAGCAGAATAGAATGAAATTATCCCAACACTGAGGTCAGGGTGTTCAGACATTACTTTGTAAGCTTCTTTTGCTATCCACTTGGCCTCGATAGGCCTGCTTTTACTCTGCCCGGATCTCTCCGAACCTTTTCCTAAAGGCAGATCCACCCATGCAGCAACGGCCCCACTATACTTTTCTAGGTCATGCTCAAATCGTTTTTCATCATCAGATTCAAAAGATTCTCCATATGGCTCATAAAATGTCTTACTAACGAATTGACCAAGAATTGGATGCATCCTATATTGCTTATTTAATGTTACCGTCCTCTTGATGCCATCAACTCTCTCTCTTGCTTGCAACTGCTCAAATAACCTCTTAAACAAGCTTGTATGGAGCATTTCCCGAGTTTTTTCCTGAACATCCGTATGCAAATCTTCCTCTATTTGATGATCTAAAATATGAGGTAACTGACGATGATCTCCAACTAATATTATACGACGCTCTGCAAGAGACATAGGGATCAATAAATCAAGAGGATTCGCACGGGCCGCCTCATCGACCACTACAGTATCAAAAATATTGTCACTATTTTTTAGTTGATTCATTTGATAGCCTACAGCTTGTTGACAGGTTGCTGCCAAAACAACCGTATAGCTCTCAATTGCTTGTCGTGTTCCATCCCGATCATTTTCAAGATCATTACAATAGTCATTCAATACTGCTTCAACCCCACCAAATGATGACCTTACCTTTTCCCGCAAAGCTTCAAGTACTAAATTTAAGACTGCCTCAACATCTGTATTAACTATTGGGAAATCTACCGGTCTTTCATCAGGAGTTAATTGATCAATTAAGCGGATTTGTAATTCACTAAGCTCGGATAAAAAGTCTGGTTTTAGATCAGTATCCCATGTAGACGCCTTTTCCAATAGCACTTCATCATCGGAGGTGAGAATTTTTAATTTTTTTAAACGACTAAATACTTTATACGCTTGAGTGTCTCCATCATCTGAAAAGGCAGCATCTGTACAACGCAACCCTCTAATAGCTTTAATGACTAATTCATTTTCAAAATCATCAGCACTGTTACTATACATTTTTGATTTTAAATCCTGCTTAAGTTCAAGAATCTGATCATTTATTTCAGGGGGTAAATTTAAAGATGCCAGATCACTTATATCTGTTAATAACCTTATAACATTATCTGCTTTAGAAGGAGCTTTTAAATATCCTACTGTTAAATCTCGACACTTACGTAATGCTACAGCGGCAGGAATTTCTGAGCTCATAGCCAGTCTGGAACGAACAGCCTCTATCCTATCAAGTCTCCATCTATCAAATCCCTCATCTAAGTCTTCACCACGTTTGTGCCCGATTTTTATTGCGGGAAGACCAAATACTTGCGTTGCGTTGGCAACATTTTCAACTGCATCATGTTGATAACTAGAAAGTAAATACCTAGCTGACACATCCTCAGTGTCTTCAGATATTTCAGATAGTCTGGTTTGAAGTGCAGCAATTGTTCTTGTCTTTCCTGTACCAGGCGGCCCTTGAATAAGAGCTATATCAGGAGTATTCAGGGCTACAACTAATGCTTCTTTTTGCCTATCGGTAGGTAGGCCGCCAAACATTTCATTTGCAGCTGCAGACAATGCTTTATATTTTTTTCGTCTTCTTTGTGGAACGACTTTTCCTTCAATAATCAATCCTAGTTGTGGCATAGGACAATCAGCAGATGCTATTTTTGCCTGTGCTTCTTTACGCCTTTTTAATCTCACCTGATCCCCACTTAAGCTCAAAAAAATCACTCCAAATTCGGGAGGTGGATAAATTTGATCCTCAGAACCAGCAGGAGGTCTTATATCAAGTGTGGAATGTTTCACATCATGAGCAATTAAATCACCCGAAAAAATTCGTTGGCGCTTTTTTTCAGTTGAATCTCCATATTCTATTAGTGAAGGGGGCACTTGTTCGGCTGCTTCTAATGAAGCGGTTTCTGTTTCTTTCAATGAGCGTATTTTTTGTTCTAATTGATCATTTTTATTAAGACTAAAACGCCAGCTACCGTCTGACAATTGTTCACGCAAATGAAAATCAAACCATCCGAAATCACGGGCTCGATTTAGTAAATTTTGACTTTCTAGTTTGTTATATTCATTCCATATACCAAGATAACTCGAGGACTCACTAACAATTTGATCTAATTCACTTCGAGCGGTCCCCCTAAAGCTACCCGCTATTGTGTAATCTACAAATTTAAATTGCCCTCTAACAAACAGAATTGGACGTCTTTCATCAATTTCCACATTAGATTTTGCTTCAACAATACGCGTTACTAGAAGCTTATCCTCCGAATCTCTTGCAACATCTATCCCATACCCTTTCCCATAAATGCGAAATGCACTTCTCTGATCAGCCTGTGCATTAGGACTAGACGAAATTAATATTCTTGTAGAACCGCTTGAATCAAAAACAATTGCCTTTTCAGAAATCCAATCAATGACTTCAGTCATTGAAACCAGACTTCTTCTTTTTTTTCTCCTGAAGTCTAATATTTTTTCATCAATGCCTATTTCCACCGGTTCTGGCCAAATGTTATCTGAAGGATACTCCCTTAATTCAAGTGTCAACTTTGTTGCTAGAACATTCGATTGTTTTGGGTATCTTGCAATAATCCAGGAAATACGAGGCAAAGCCCGTCGTAATAGACCGTTCAATAATTCTTGATTTTTAGAGTTAATTCCTTCAATTGACCAAGCTTTTTCTCCTACACGCAGCAATGACTCGGACTCAAGTTCAGTTGAAAAAACTTCTATCTCCGTTAACGCAGACAGTTCACCAAAATCATCCTGACTCGATGGTTTTATTTCTACGAATGTTTGCTTTCCATAGCGAATGTCACTTACCTTCATAAGTTAACTTCCTAGCTTCATTGAAAAACTAATAACACGATGTTTAACATCTTTGGAGGCTAAATGTAATAACGGCGAAGGTTTTTCTGTAAACAATTTAAAACGCTGTGGCTTTTCAGAGACGATTGTTTTTTTACCACCATTAATTTCGAGCTCATAATTTTTACCATCAAGACTTCTTAAAAAAATGATATCGTTAACAAGCTTTATTTCAAATAGTGGTTCATCTAAGTCACTTTCAAATATATCGAAAGCCTGACGCTTTGTAACAAAATATGTATCTGAAGAAGAAAACATTCCATGCCCAACACGTATAGGAAGCTCTTTACCGTTCTTTGGTGTTTGGACAATACCGTGACCTTTGCCTTTTATAAGCTCAGGGTCCCATAAGTTGAACATGACTAGACCTATCGGAGGTCTAGTCGAACCACACCATGGACAACCATCATGATCAAAGTAATACGTACTACCACACTTTGGACAAGTTATTGTGGCATCTGCGGCTGTATACAACCTTTCCGCCCACTCAGAAGCACCTGGCCGTTTTTGGGGTGAAGTCAGGCCAATTCCAAATGTTTTTTCGAATAATTCGCTAAGCCGTTTAGATAACACCCAATCCCTAGGTATGCCAAAGCTCGTTCGATTTTGGTCATCAGATGGGTCATCTATCCAAGGCAATTGACCCGAATAAGCTTTCTCCTCTAATTCGGGCTCACCATTATTTACCATATCTCCAATAAATGGATGGGCTAACACTAAAGCATGAAAAGCAATTACAGAAAATGCATAGATATCTGTTAAGGTATTGATTCCTGATTTTCCGTTAATCAATTCGGGAGCTGCATAACCTGGCGTATAAATTCCTTTTTTTGAGCTTGCTGAAGATTCGTAAACAATATTATCAGTATCGATAAACCAGACTTTGTTAAAGCCAGCATCTTCAGATATAAAGATATTATTTGGAGAAGGGTCTGAAAATGCAAGGCCTTTAGCGTGAAGCTGTGACAGAATGTTTGCGGTATTTGCTAAAATCAATAACCTGCGTCGCAACCCGCCAGTATTTTTGTACCATTCAACCGTAGGTGAAACACCCTTAGGAGGGGAAATCAGTTTCTTAATTGAAACCATTCCAGAAACCAGCTCCATAACATATCCTGTATGAGGAGCTCTAAGCATTTCTAGAGGTTTTGCTAAAGGTAAGTCTTTAATGGGTAAACGCCTGACACTTGCACACTGATTTCGCAGGTTTTCCCGTTTCACCTCACCTTTAGCATATACTATCTTGACAGCGAGCTTTCCACCTTTAACTGCATAAACCGAACCCTGAGCACCAGATCCTAATTTTTCTGCCAATTCATATTTCACACCATTCTGATCAGCCACTACTTTTTCAATAGTCATACCTATCCCTCACGGTCAAACAGGCGCGTGTATAACTGCTAACGTTTTGTCATCCAAATGCTTAGGTGTAGGCCAATTTTTCAATTCATTGGAAAGTTTACGCCATCGCATATATGGTTTTAATTTCGAAAATTCATCTATCAACCACTGCGTAAAACTATCTAATTGCTCAGGAATGAGGTCATCAGAAATCCCATCCGTAGCAATCACTGCAATCCGCTCTTTATTCGTTGGAGGCAGTTCCATAATTGACCAAGAGCTGGTACTTTTCGATATTCCAAGGCCATCGGTCTGATTAGAAAAATCTTCTCCCCGTTCGCCAACAACCACTTTCATATCCTTACCCGTCCTCACCAAAGCGAGGCCATCACCTAGGCCTCCTACGATCCAAACTTTATTTTTTAAAGCCAATATAAATAAGCAAGTAGTTACAGCCGTATCAGGCTCAATAGGATACAAGCGTAAGCGCCAAGTAACTTCTATTAGATGAAGCAAGTACGATATTGGTGCGCCACTGACCTTTGACCACCTCTGGACGCTCTCTTTTACAGCCAAACATGCTGTTTTCGATCCAATATGAGCATTTGGCTTTGAGCCCATTCCATCACACACTACGGCAAGCACACCAAATGAACCTGAAAGTCGGATCCATGCATCTTCATTCAGTAATTTTTGAGAACTATGTAAAGGACCGCACTCTGAAGCTCCAAAACTGTAGACTTCATTTGTCACAAAAAACCTCTCTAAAAATCAAACTCAATTTCATCTAGCTGAAAATTAATTTCCATATTCGGATTTACACTCCTTGACCTTGTCGTAACACTCATAGTTACCCATTTGAAAAAGTTTTTAATCTTTCTTGTTTCATGTGCATGAAACACTCGCGCATTGTTACTTGACAAGAAACTATTTAATGTGTCGTTATCAGATTCTTCGCCAATACCCATTGCAAATCTAACAGCTTTTGATGCACGTTCAGAATTCAACAGTTGATCTAAAGGTCTGCGCCAATCATCAGTAGAAATACCATCCGATACCAGAATTACAGTTGGACGGTAAGCTCGACTAGGAATAATAGATTTATCTTCAATCATCTGCTGAGCTAATGAGAATGCTTGACCCATAGGGGTTCGTCCTTTTGCTTCCATGGGTAACCACTTTATTGTGTCAGCTGGTTGCAACTGCAAATGAAGCTTTGCTTCTTGACCACCAAATGTAATTACTGAAACATGAATTTCTGCTCTAGAATCATCTTCACCAACAAAAGTATCGATCATTTCTGAGACCGCATCATTGAGTATATCAATCTTGCCATTCATACTCATACTACCACTAATATCTAAAAGCAATATGACAGGCAAAGGTCTAGCTGATGCCATTGCAAACTCATTAAGCGTGCTCATATTATCCTCCTTACAATGATTCACTTTATCATTAGTCTGATGGGCTAATGCGTTTTGTTGTCCTTTTTATTTCGAGACTTTTTCCCGAAAATAATTGTTACTTACCCCACGACTAATGATATCTTAATAATACTTTCCCCATCCCATAGTTAAATATACCCTCATAAAACATTAAAAATAAAGTTTTTTTTCAGTTCTAAAAATGATTGTAAAAGAAACTCTCCTTTTTTTATTCAACCCACAACTTGTGACGTTTAGAATTTCTAGCTAAAAAGCGCAAATCAAATTTATATCATTTTTAGTTTAAATCATTTAATTACTACTCCTTAACGTAAACTTCGACAAAATATTTTAAAATTTTTTTTACCAGCCCTATAAGAAAGTTAGTCATTACAATCGCCACTAGAAATCTTATTTTTTGGCCGGGTATCATTCCACATAAACTGAAAAAATAATACGGCAATGAAGCCTGTAAATATATAAGGAACCGATGTAATAAGATATTTTAAAATTTCCCTTACTAACCTATTTGAAATGGTATTCTCTATCCATGCTAAGAATGCTTTCGATATGTCAAACACACTTAAAAAACTAAGCTCACAGTGTGGAATAGCATGAAAAAAGTAACACATTACTGAATTAAACAGCTCTCCCGTTTGAGTTACATATGGAAACACCCAACCTGCAAGAAAAAAAAATAATGCGACAAAAAGAGATGCAAAAGTTGATGCTATAACTCGTGCTAAAAATAAGGTTATTTTTTTGATGAGTAACATTTATGATTATAATCTATGTAAGATATTCAGCTTTATTTTTCCTTCCGCATGCATTTTTCTAAGTCTTTTTTGTGCGTACTAATTATCTAGGTAAGCCGCTTTTCTATACCAGTAAGCAGCCTGCTCATAATCTTGCCCTACTCCACAGCCTGTTTCGTACATCCTGCCTAAAGAACGTAGAGATACTGAATAATCTTGATCAGCTGCTTTTTGATACCAGTAAAATGCAAAATCATTGTCTTGATTAACACCCAACCCGTTCTGAAACATATAGCCAATTGCCTGTTGCGACATGGCACTGCCTTGGTCAGCTGATTTATGGTACCAATAAAATGCCTGCTCAAAGTTTTGATCAATACCGTGACCATCCCAATACATCTTCGCTAAATTCTGTTGACCACTAGCATAACCTTGATCAGCTGATTTCTTGTACCAATAAAAAGCCTTTTTATGATCTTCTTCTACACCAAATCCATTCTTATACATATATCCCACGGCATCTTGCCCTTCGGCATAACCTAAGTCAGCAGATTTCTGATACCAATAAAACGCCATCTCATGATTTTCTCCATACCGATAGTAATAATTATACATATCTCCTAAAATAAGCCGTGCTTTACCATCTTCTAATTCAGCCGCCTTTTGATACCACTTTAAAGCTATATCTTCGTTTTTTTCTACACCTCGACCATTATAATAATCATCCCCTAGCTTTATGTACTCTGCAGCACTTTTACTTTCATTTTCTTCCACTAATTGCACCTAGATATATGATATTTTAAACAAACTATTCCAAGCTATTTTTAACCAATTTAACAGAACAGCCATCTGCATGAACGCCTTGAACTATTATTAAGCAAAGAACAAAACAAATATTTCGTATAAGTTTCATCCTATTTATAAATCTCGTAAAAACATACGGCTATTCATTAAAATGGAACATCACCTAAATCATCTAAAGGATCATTAGGCGCAGAATTATTAGCCGTATCAGACGTATCACTATCAGTCGATTTTTTACCCAGCATGGTTAATGAATTTGCAACAACTTCAGTCGAGTAACGATCAGTTCCATCTTGAGCCTGCCATTTTCGGGTTTGAAGCCGCCCTTCGATATAAACTTGGGAGCCTTTCTTTAAATACTGTGCTGCAATATCAGCGGTTCGATTAAAACAAACCACACGATGCCATTCGGTAGCATCTTTACGCTCGCCAGTATTTCTATCTTTCCAACGCCTAGTGGTTGCCAATCGTAAATTAACCACATTCCCACCTGAGGGCATTACTTTCACTTCAGGATCAGCGCCTAAATTACCAATAAGCTCTACTTTATTAATCATATTTTTAACCTCCAAAATAAATGTTAAACACCAGGCACCTTAGCTTGAATGTACTCCGGCAAACCTTTTAAAACAACACGACGAGCCTGATACCAATACCCTGATAGCAATAACAACGACAAACCCATAAATAACCCGGTAAACCCCAAAGAAAATTTCTCTAATCCTTGCTCAGAAAATGTCACTTCCATCAAATGAACAAAATAAATCATCGAAGATAAAATAAAAATACGACGATCTATGATAAGAGAAATGAATGTAAACAACCCATAGAGAACCAGTAACACTACTGAACTTATCAAGCTCAAATTTTTGTCCATTAAACCTAACCCAGAAAAAATAGGATGAACAATCATCGGCGCTGAAATTAAATGCAACCAAAAAGCTGTATCTGACTGTCTACCAATACGCTTAATATCCAAAGCATCCCAATACATGGCAAACCTAAAAATCAGCAATCCGGCTATTAAATTAAAAAAAACAATCATCCAAGGACTGAAAAAATCTCTGATGTTACTATCCAATAAATTCACATTACTGTAGATAACGACAATACCAAGCATGACTGCAATAGATATGGGCACTTTGAATTTTTGCCAATGTAAAAAAACTGCAAAAACCGTCATGCAAACCGGTGCAAAAACGCCCCCAGAAGCAGATGTAAAAAAACTACTCGTCAAAAGAAAAATTGACACGGCATAGAAAGAAAGTAAGGTAATCGCCGTTAATGCCATGTTACGTTTCAACACAAAAAAATGAGACAGTAACCAAGACATTACAATCACTATAAGTGGAATAACTACCTTGATGGCAATGGAGGCCGGAGATTCATATTGATAAGCCTTTAGCAAATTTGGGTTATCATAAAAAAAGAGCAACGACACGAAAAAAATACTACAGGCGATTACTACAAAAACATCATTAAAGCCTGAAATCAGCCGAAATGATTCCTGATCTTCTAATTCTAAAGAGTTACTCTTTTCCACAAAATCTCGGAAATCACCTACTGACTCTTCAGTAAAAACTCCTGCCTTCACGGCACTATTTAATTGTTGATCTGTATACACTGATTCTTTCACTCCTATCTGTGAACATCTTGTTTTAACGATACATACAATCTAGTAAATAGCCGTCAAATAACTTTCTATCACTCCTTATCAAGGTAAGAACGGTGTCCAATGCTAAACATAATTTAGGACTGTTGAACAAAGCCTCATCAGTTAAATATTGTCTCTTCATCACACGCTTTCTGGCTAATTTAACTAACGCATCAAACTCTTTCTTTTGCGTGATGGTTTTTAATACACTTAAAAATCGTTCAGCCGATGAATCTTTAACATACGCTAACTGCAAAAATACAAAATACGCTAGCCGGCCTTTTTTCTTGTCTAACAATTGCGTAAAACTTAAATCACCGGAAAGACTCATTTTGTTGTAATAAAAACTCACCATTCGAAACCACTCCAGCTCTTCAAGATCACGATAATTGGGATACGTTTTAAAGCACACTGCAATCATTTCATCTAAATTCAAGTCACTTTTAGCCTGATTGACTTTAACCGAAACCACCACAATATTATCCGGCTCGTAACCACGGGTATTATCAATTCGGTCAATCGACCAATCGGTTAGTAATCCACCTGAGAAAGTAAAACGTTCCTGGCTCACCGGACAGCAATAATGGGTTTTTAATAACTCATTTTCTAAATCTTGTGCGCTAACCGTAACGCTTAAACCTTTTACATAAGCTCTGGATTTAAGCGTCATTAACTTCTTTTCATAAAGTGTCGCCCGTTTGCGGCTCACTTGTTGTATTTCTGCCGCCTGAAAACCGTCTGCAATAGACTGTCTAACAGCAAGCGGAAAACTTGAAAATTCCAAAGGTAAATTAAAACGATACTTATCAAAACCTAACTCAAAAAACTGACAATTCATGGCTAGCTCCTTTATGGTTAACTGGCAATAGAACCCAATTAAATTTTAAACACTAATGAATAGAAAAATATGAAGAAAAAATGGACATTTACTTTCATGGCTATTAATGAAGAGTTTCATCGCCCCGTTCTATAATTTCTTCTTCTTTTGTTTCCACAGGAATATCACTGATTGACTTATCTTCGTTAATTGAATTGGATGCTTCCACAATAGCCTCAACCAAGGTCGAATAGAATTCTTTCTTATTGGGTGTTGATAAAAACCCGAATTCTGACGATACTAAACTCATTGAATAAGTGATTACTTTCGGATGCACATCTTTTTCTAATAAGCTCTCAACCATTTCACGTAACGACTCTATTACTTTTTCTTGCGGTGGAGTCTCGTTTTTTACTAGCTAATTTTGGCATTTAAATTTCTCCTATCAATCTTTGTTACAAATCATAATAGAAAGAATAAGGTCAAATGCTTTTTGACAAGTAACTGTCTGTTACAAACCATTAGAACAAACGTATAGCGGGGGAGGATGTTATGCGTAGGTAGGATTATTTAATATTTGTATGATTGATGTCAGGCAAATGTCTGTTCCAAGGCAGATCAGGGACACCTATTTTTAATCTCGTTTTATTGATTAAAAAGGGATAAATGTTGTTTTCTGATCCTAACGACCTTCTTCAGCCCAATCGAACTAAATTGTTTCTCTTGATCTAATCTTGAAATCTGTTTATCAATACTTGAATCACCAACAACAGAATATTCTTCACCGTTATTAACCCTAACAAGTTTTTTAAATAATTCTTCAGAAATCTTTTTCTTTACCGTAATTTCTTTCGTTTTACCTAAAACAGCGTCAATAGATTTTGCAATAACTTCTATATAGTCTCCCTTCATATTATCTTTCAATTGAAGTGAAAATATATCATCGGAGAAAAAAATATTTTCCGGAGCCAATTTAATTCGCACCCAACTATCAACATAAATCTCAATTAAATCAAGGCTTAATTTTGATAGCTTGTTAGCCAAATCAACCACTATGTCTAGTGCATTAAAATCATCTAATTTAATCCACCCATTCCAATACAGAGATACACTAGGATTTACTTCATCCCACTCCAATCCTTTAGCATGCCAAGCTAGTAAATGTAATAAGCTAACTTGCTCAGTACTAAGCGCTAAAAATATTTCTTTTTCTTTTCCTGTCTTACCTCTTAATAAACAGCCATCACCAAAAGGAAATGTGTAATTCTCATTTGTAAAATAATCATCGTTAAAACTATTAGGAAGTTCTTTCAGTTTATTTAATAAATCATCAGTATTTCTAAATGAATCATGTAATGCATCTAAAAAAGCTGTCTTCCCATCAGGTCGCCTACCTTTAATAATTGAATTAAAATCGAAAAAAACCAGGCTTTTATTTTTTTCCATTTTCTCCATTAATTTAAAAAAACCAGCTTTAGTTAAATCCAGAGACCAAATCACAATATTATATTTAGTATAAGCATGATTTGCTCCTGATCCTTCAACCTTACAATATGGAATTAATGTCAGAAAGTCATTCAATTGATAATCACCACCAAGCAGCAGGCCGGTTTCTTCTTCAACTTCACGTTTAAGAGTATTCATTAATGCGTTTTTTATTTTAGAACTATTTTGAGTTTCCAACGCATCAATAGCTTTCTCAAATAATAAATCTTCAATATCTTCTAAAATTAGTTTCCCCCCCACAGGAACATAATTTGGGGTGCCTTCACGTCTACTATCTTCTCGATGATTAAATAAAACTTCACCGCCAATTACTATAAAGCCCCAAGCTACATTTACAGACCGGATGGGGTTTGGTTTATTGTCAGCATGATTGTGAACGCGATTAGTTTCTACGAAATGCAAAAGGTTTCGTTGTTTTTCAATCATCTCACCAGACCTTTCTGGCGCCCAAAACATAGGGTCAAAAAAACTTTGTTTATTATCCGACATCACTTCAACTAATGAACGTGCCATTAATTGCGCTGGATATGAACAAAACTGCCAGTAACCCTTAGAAAAAGCATGTTGATCCAATAAACAGAGACTATTAAAAATATTCTCTAGAATCTTAATCGTACAAAAGACTTCATCTCGATCAAATTCTCCATCACGGGAAATCAAATCAACGATGGAGTTACTTGATACCTTTACTGAATAATTACCTTCTTCAGTGTATTTCGGAAGGTAGAGTTTAAGGTTACTTATAATTCTTTCAGTACTCATCTAAACAAAAAGCACCTTAATTTGAGAAAGATTTATTAAAAAAGTGACGATCAAACTCAGGACTATCAATATCCGGTTCCTTGGCGGTCAATTCCCACCCGTGAGCAGAATTACGACGCGCTTGTACAAGCCAAAAAACCTGAAATAAATAAGTCATTAATTTCTCCTCCTCCTGTCCATTACTGTTCATCTGCGCTGCCACATAATCCATGAAGTCTATTTTTTCTTGGTGAAACGTTTTGAGCTAACATCAATCTTAACAAAGCCAGCACTATCCAGTACTCTCTTATCAATACTTTAAATAAATATTCAAAAAATTAGGTTTAGTATAACCCTCTGATCCCAAATTAAAAAATGACATTTACCTGACAAAAAGAGTAGTCACACACCTGATTTAAGGTAACAAACATACTTAAAACCTAATACATAGGCTTCTGTACTGACATCTACCTGTCAAATCCATAAAAGCATACTGATTAGCAATATTCTTCGCCTAACCTACTAGTTACAGGAAGAATAATGCTATCTACATATAGAAAACTCGAAATCAAAGAAATTATAAATAAGCGAAGAATAAAACATTTAGTGCACTTTACCCAAGCAAAGAATTTAGAGAACATTCTGAAGTATGGGCTTATTTCTAGAAATGAAGCATTACGACAAGGCATAGAAATTTGTGTCAGTGACCAATCCCGGTTTGATACTAGAACAAATTCAATCAACTTATCAGTCATGCATCCAAATTACAGTATGTTTTACAGTAAAAGAAAGATCATTAGTGGTGACTGGGCTGTACTTATTATCAGCCCAGAAGTCATATACGAAAATAACTGCGAGTTTTCCATCACAAACGCCGCTACTACTGATTGTAATTTAGGTGACTCTCCAGAATCATTTTCAAAAATGTTTTGTAAATCAGTTATTAACAACGCACGCTGTGCAGTTACTCGAAAAGCAACAAAAATATCAGATTGTTGCCCTACAGACCCACAGGCTGAAGTACTTGTGGAAGGAACCATTAATCCAGATAAAATAATGGCTATTGCGTTTGAAACACTAACTGTTAAAAATCACCATATTAGCCAAATAGCCTCTTCTCTGAAAAAATCGATTCGAGACAACTTTATTGTTGAGGACTCACTATTTAAGAGTAGACATGATTATCAATATTGGCCTTCTAAAGATTCTGTAAGAAATAATTTTTCAACACCTGAGTTACCCTATCTTTTTAATATTGGAGAATAAATATGGCTAATCGTCCTATTTTCATTGCTAATGAACCACACTTGCTCCCAGGTGTTACTATCAATGATACTGAGTTTAAATGGTACCCAGGCATGTCAAAATCTCAAAAACAAAAGTCAATCACTGACCTTCATGCCTCGGGTGTGAACAAAGGTTTAAAAAACATTCTTGAAATATCCAGTAAATCTCAAACTGAAATTGGGGTGAAATTAAGTGCTTTTAACTTAAAGATTACTACTCCAAAAAAATTAAAATTCTCTGTTGAAACAGCATTCCAGAGTAGCAAAGTATTTGAAAATGGAGGGCCTTATACAGACTTGCTACATAAAACATCACGTGATGCAAAAAAGGATATTCGACTTAAAGAATCTGGGAACCTACTTGGTTTTTCATTTTTCGGAAAACAGTTTTCAACATCGCCGCATACATTTTTTTACGATTGGCTTTATTTAAATGCACTAAAACAAAACCCAGAATATGTTGAAGAACTGATTAGGTATGATGCCTTCACAGATATAGAATTTAACCCCAAAAAATCACTTAATGGTCAAGCCTATTCTGCGGCCCTTTTTGTATCTCTATATCATTCAGGTAAGTTAAATGAAGTAATGGGAACCTCTGATACTTTTCTACAATTTCTTGAATCTGAATATGCTCAAAAAGACATAACAAATGCCATCCAAACTTCACTAATCTAATTTCAGCGTAAACTAACATCAGGTACAGGACCAATATGAACCACGATAATAAAGTTAAATGCCCAAAATGTAACCATGAGATAAATGTTAATGAGCTTATTTATTCTCAGATTGAATCTGAATTAAATACTAAACACCAACAAAAAATTGCCGACGATGAAAAGGCGCTACAAATTGAGTCTTTAAAACTACAACAAGAGCAATCTGCATTTAAGTTAGAAAAAAAACAACAACAAAACACCATAAATGAAGCTGTTAGTCAACAAGTTACCCAAGCAGAAAAAACGTTGAGAACCGATCTAACTATTGAAATTAAAAATGAACAATCCGAGGCCCTTCATTTACTAAATACTGAACTTCAATCCAAGACTAACGAACTTAAAGAGCTAAATCTAGTTAAGGCACAACTTGCGCAAAAACAACGCGAAAAAGATGAGCTTAAAGGATCCCTCGCCGCTGAGAATGAGATTAAACTCAATGAACAAATGAGTGCATTTAAGATACAAGAAGGCAATAAATCTCAACTGCAAATCTTAGAACATCAGAAAACAAATGAGCAACTCCAGGAACAGCTCAGAATAGCACTCAGAAAAGGCGAACAAGGCTCTATGCAATTACAGGGTGAAGTCCAAGAGATTGCAATTGAAACCTGGCTCCAAGAAAATTTTATGTTGGACACCATTATTGAAATTGTTAAAGGAGCAAGAGGTGGTGACTGCCTACAAACTGTTAACACACCATACCAACAGAATTGTGGGACTATCTACTATGAAAGCAAACGAACCAAATCTTTTCATCCCAGCTGGATTGAAAAGTTCAAAGATGATATTCGTGAAAAAAATGCAGATATTGGAGTGTTAGTTACCGAATCTATGCCAATAGATATGGACCGTATGGGGATGCGAGATGGCATTTGGATATGCTCATTTGAAGAGTTTAAAGGTCTTTCGGGGGTATTGAGAGAAGGTGTAATCCAAATATTCACTGCCTCTGTTAGTCAGGATAATAAAGGTGAAAAAATGACAATGCTTTACAATTACTTAATTAGTAATGAATTTAAATTACAAATTGAAGCTATTGTGGAAGGCTTTGCTCAAATGGAGACTGATCTGAATAAAGAAAAAAAGTCCATAACCATGATGTGGAAAAAAAGAGAAAAACAACTCCAAAAAGTCCTACTTAATACCTGTAATATGCATGGGTCTATTAAGGGTATTGCAGGTAATGCAATTGAACCGATACCACTTTTAGAACTATCTACCCTAGAAGATCCCAACGACGAAAAGGATACGACTGATGAATCTAACCCTATTGAAGATAATTAACTCAAAGGTTGAGCATCTAAGTTCTCTCTAACTGCTTATCATGAAGGCATTTGAAACAGCTGCAACACTAACCACCCTCCATTTATCAATTGTATTTTAGGGTTTTTCCTGGTGCGCTGCGAACATGTTAAAATATATCAATAAAGATAGAGTTTTTGCCTGAGAGCTGCCAGTATGGGTAGACATTATCACCAAGGTGATAATGTTTTAGTTTGTGAGGGTACTGATTACCCTAATGAATCCTACTTTACATACCACTTGGCTATATACCAATCCGACTACATTACTTCTTTGGCTGTAATCACATAACGCAATGGCCCACCAGCTACTACTGCATCAAATGGATAACAAGTCACTAACACTAATGTCTGCCCTGATTGTTCTGTTTTAATGGTTGCCACTCTCGAGTCAACAACTTCAATTGTCTTAACCTGATAATTAACGGTTTTACCCTGCGTAGTAATAATATCGATGGAATCACCTATCGCAGTATCTTTTAATATCTTGAAATGGGTGTCACGGTGCCCGCTAATCACCGCCACACCCTGCTCCCCTGGCTTTGAACTCTTGGTATTCCATCCGGGTGCAAATGCGAGTGACGAGCCGCTATCACCGCTTAATACAATTAACTCACTCTTTGCCCTAAGAAGTTTAAGTTGCGCTACCGGCCAATGATCGGCCCAAGGCCAAGGTTGAACGGGGTTTCCATGCTCTAATGTCTGTTGCCATGACCGCTCTAGTAACGCTTGTGCTACAACCGCCTTTATTTGTATCCAAGAACCGCTAACCAAAAAGCATAACCCCACGCTTAAGATAAGGAAGGCAAGTATTCTAGTCGTCAAGGGTTATTACTTACTTTAAGTTTTTCAACTCTCTCCTTCCACAACCATATAGCACATGAAAGTAGTAGTAACAGAAACCCAATCATGATTTGAATCTGTGAATTAGTTGCAGTTTGAGCTAAAGACAAATAGGATCCTTTTTTTACGAGTTCTTGCTGATTAAATTCTAGTTCACGTAATTTATCTGCGGGGGTCACATCAACAGCAACCAAGCTAGTGTATTGACTGACTAAGTGATAGTAATACCCTAAATCAACAATCGCTTTACGGACGATTTCCTTCTCAATGCCTAGTACCTTATTATCCATCCAAGATTCAATCATTCGCCGCCCAAACAAGACTTTTAACCCCGATTGCTGGGGGCTTCTTTTAAGGCGGACGGCATTGACCCAAGTATGACCATTAAGACTTCCAGTTATAATGGCTCGTTCTGGGAGCTGCTTCATTTTTAATGACAGCACTACGGGCTCACCAAAATAAAGATCCGGTAATTTATCGGGTAAGATTTGTACCACCTCCCCTTCAATACCTTCGAGTTCAAGATGTAAATCAATCATCACGACTTGCTCCATCTTGGAAAACAATTGATCCATTTTCTCTGACACCTCTTCTACATCACCAATGAAGGTATAAGAACCACGACCAAACTGTGCCGCTTTGCGCATAAAATAGGAATTAGGTGCTGACCCAATAGCGACGGTAAACAAACGACGCTCACCAAGCTGGTTATTAATCAACTTAAAGAGCTTTTCTTCCTGTTCAACAGCGCCATCAGTCATAAAGACGATCTGTTGTAAGCGTTCATTGTTCCCTTCAGTTGTAGCGCCTAGTGCCATTTCCAATGCCGGCATCATCTCAGTGCCGCCATAGGCTTCAAGACCCGCTATAAACCCATCGGCTTTATCAATAGCCTCTGTGGTTGCCGGTACCGATTTGTTAAACAAACTATTT
>Ga0209494_1000209_pt1 | contig 24889 bp, 25 predicted proteins | sample EN1Hudseemescosm_FD_184628 | JGI IMG/M metagenome (GOLD analysis project Ga0209494, IMG submission 184628) | Methane-oxidizing microbial communities from mesocosms in the Hudson Canyon - EN1B Hudson Canyon (SPAdes) (version 2) | ecosystem: Environmental > Aquatic > Marine > Cold seeps | place... | reverse complement strand
ATTTACACGCTTATGAATCACTGACTCAAGCTAGAAATGGCTTGGATAAATACTTTGAATTTTACAATACTAAAAGAAAACACCAAACATTGAAAGCCAAGCCTAATGAGGTGTATTATAAAAATCTGCCTACGTTACAAAAGGCAGCTTAAATCAATATGCACGATGACAGTAGTACACTTATGATTCTTGATTTATTGTCCAAGTGATGGGGGCCACCTCTTAAATAAGTAAAAAAATGAATTTCTCCACTACGTTATTTAATGGTCTAGATTGATATAATTAACTGAGGATATAATTGAATGTCATTCAACAAACAGTATGTAAAGGAAGTTCTTTATTTAATTGGAGATAATTCCAAAAAACTGCCATTTTTAATTTTTCTCGTTTTATTGTCTTCTATCCTAGATGTTCTTGGCATTGGTTTAATTATACCATTTATTTCAATAGTCATTGACCCTGATTTATTTTCACAAAGCTGGTTATCTGTATTTCTTGAGAAGTTGGGGGTTGTTTCGAATCATGATGTTGTCGTTTTTCTAGGTGTTGCGCTTGTATTGGTTTTTGTAATTAAAGCTATAGGCTTAATTTTAATTAATAAAAAAATACTTACCTTCTGTTTTCAACAGAGCACTTATCTTCGTACCTTGTTGATGAAATCGTATCAGAATTTACTTTATACAGACTATGTAGAAAGAAATAGTGCCGAATATATTCATAATATCAATCTAGCAGCAAGTTTTGCAGAAGGTACTTTGTTTTCTATCCTTCGGTTTATTAGTGAAAGCATAGTTGGCTTGGTAATTCTTATCTTCATGATATGGATGTCTGGCCCTCTGATGCTTCTGCTCATTTTTCTAATTGCTTTTCTAGTATATTTATACGATAGGGTATTTAAATCACGTATTAAAGAATATGGTGAGTTGGTAAATAAGTATTCGACACGGCTGTTACAAGGTGTTCATGAGGCTATTGAAGGGCTTAAAGAAATCCGAATTTTAAATAAGGAAGATTATTTTTATCGTATTGTAAGAAATAATGCAGAAGGGTATGCAGAAGTAGGCCCTAAACACGTTCTTATCTCTATGGCTCCTCGTTACTTTTTGGAAGCAATAATTGTAACTAATATTGCTCTAGTTATTATTTTTGCATCCTCTATTCAATATGATCTACAAATGATTTTGCCAACCCTTGCTATGTTCGGAGTTGCAGCCATCAGATTACTACCCTTATCAACTACAGTGATTTCAGGGATTACAATGATGCGCTTTGGTCGAAATTCTGTAAAACTGCTTTATGACGATATTAAAAATATTCAAAAAATTGAAAATATACCTAAAAGATTTGATACTAATTCTCAAAAATCGGATTTTCAAGCCTTAGTATTGAAGGATGTTGTATACAGTTATCCTGAATCTACAAAGCCTGCATTAAATAAGATAACGTTAGAAATATTGTCTGGTGAGTCTATCGGTTTTATTGGAGCTTCTGGTTCAGGAAAAACAACTCTTATTGATGTATTCCTAGGGTTGTTAAATATACAAGAAGGTAGGTTAAGTTTAAATGGCAATGATTTAGTGGACTGTTTAGCCACCTGGCGTTCACAAGTGGCGTATTTACCTCAGCAAATATTTATAATTGACGACACGTTACGCAAAAATATTGCTCTTGGAGTTGATGACGATGAAATTGATGACGAGAAAGTGGAGCGTGCATTGTCGCAGGCTTTTTTATCTGAAGTGGTTGCAGAACTTCCATATGGTATTCGTACGAGACTGGGTGAGAGGGGGCTTAGGCTTTCAGGTGGTCAACGACAAAGAGTCGCACTGGCGCGAGCATTTTACCACGGCCGAAGTGTTCTAATTATGGATGAATCCACTAGTGCCTTAGATAATGAAACGGAGCTAGAGATCATTTCAGAAATACAAAAACTCAAAGGAAAAGTGACAATGATTATTATTGCTCATAGATTATCAACACTAGTATCTTGTGACAGAATATACAAATTGAGTAATGGTGAAATAGTTGATCAAGGTAGTTACGAACAAGTTATAGGATAGATTTTATGGAGATAAGATACACAAATTGGAATAATTAATGATTGTAAATGGAAAAAGAGTTTTGGAGGGAAAGAAGTTTGACGTTGTTAACCCCTATACAGGAGATATTGTAGGCGAGGTTGTAGACGCGAGCCAATTTAGTATAGAGGAAGCAATTTTAAAATCATATGATTTTAAATGTGAATTATCTGCAGATGAACGCGCTAGTATCTTGCTTAAAACAGCAGACTACTTAAAAGAGAATAAGCTTGAACTAGCCAAGATCATTACACTTGAGTCTGGTTTATCGTTGAAAGATACAATGTATGAGGTGGGGCGTGTGGTTAATTGTGCTCGCTACAGTGCTAAAGTTTGTTCTTTGGTTGAAAGAGATGTTACCAAGGACTTTTTGCTAGACGTAAATAATAATCCAAAATTGAAAGTTGTGACTGAACCACTTGACTTGATTTTTGGTATTACACCTTTCAATCATCCTATGAATCAGGTGGCTCATAAAATATTCCCATCAATAGCTGCAGGTGCTTCAATTGTAGTAAAACCTTCAGAGAAAACTCCTCTCTCCGCACTTAGTTTGGTTGAGATTTTAATTGAATCTGGATTGCCGGCTAATATGGTCAATGTGATTACTGCAAAAGATGCAAATAAAACATTAATTAGTATGTTGTCTTGCTCTGCTATGGAGATGCTTACTTTTACCGGTGGCTTGTCAGTAGGTTTGAAAATTCAACAAGCAATGATTGAGCATGGTCATGCATTAAAGCGTTATGTGCCTGAATTGGGTGGATGTTCATCTTTAATTATTTGTTCGGATGCAGACCTTAATTTGGCCACTAAAATTGTGATGAATGGTTGTTTTAAAAATTCCGGGCAACGCTGCACATCAATTCGACGCGTGATTGTCGATCAGGGAATCGCAGAGTCCTTTGTTGAAAAATTAATGCCATTAGTAGAAGCCATAAATTATGGTAATCCGTTGGATGATACAGTCGATATGGGTACTGTTATCGACGAAGGTTCAGCAATAAGGATAGAAAATCGAATTCATTCTGCTATCTCAAATGGCGCCAAATTATTATATGGTGGTAAATGTAAAGGGGCATTACTTAGTCCTACGGTTCTAGATTATGTTGATTTGACTATGGAATTGGTCGCGCAGGAAACATTTGGTCCGGTGTGTTCAATTATTCGTGCAGCAAATTTTAATGAGGCGCTTTCCTTTGCCAAAAATACGAAATATAAACTTGCTGGGGCAATCATGACGTCTGATAAAGATAAAGCGATGAGGGCATCTGAAGAATTGCAGGTGGGTCAATTTAATATAAATGGGCCACCAGGTTATAGAACAGAGGCGGCTCCCTTTGGTGGGTTTGGTGATTCAGGGAATGGAGAAAAAGAAGGTGTCATTCTTGCTGCATATGGAATGCGCCGTATAAGAACAGTCTACGAACACTGATAGTTATCGGAGTAAAATCAATGAAAGCAATAATATTGGCGGCAGGTAAAGGGAGTCGTTTATACCCCATAACACTTAATAAACCTAAAGGCTTATTAGAAATAGGTGGTGAAACTATTTTAGATCGTATGATTCGTCAATTTAAAGCTATTGGTATTAGTGATATTTTAATTGTAGTCGGTTACCAAAAAGAGTTTCTAATGGACCATTTTGGCGATTCAGTGCGTTATCGTGAATATAAAAATTATGTAAATACCAATAATCTACATACGCTATGGTCGGTTAAAGACGAGTTAAATGATGATGTCATTATTACATTTGCAGATCTCATTATGCATCAATCTATAATTGATGATTTAGCGAATTCAAATAATAACATTACTATGATGGTTGATACCTCTCAAGTTCTAGAGGGTACGATGCGTGTAAAGGTTGATGATATTGGTGTAAAAAGTATTACAACAACAACTATCGAAGAAGCAAATGGCAATTTCATCGGTATTTCAAAGTTAAGCAAAGAAGGTTGCGCGTTATTAATTGATGAGATGTCATCAATAATTGATGCTCATTTTAATGATTATTATACTATTGCTGTCGATCGTTTAGCTCGCAGTGGAAATCAGATTGGTTATTGTGACGCTAAAGATCATATTTGGCGTGAAATAGACACAAAAGGTGAATATGATGAAGTTAGAAGTATTTATGATCAGTTTTCATAAAGCTCTTAAATTTTCATGGAGAAATGTTTAATGGATGATGTTGTGTTAGCTAAAGAAAATATTACTGATAATATTGTTTTTATATCGGGGTTAACCCGATCAGGGAAAGCATTGCTATGCCCCATATTATCAAGTTTTAATAATACAGAAAAAGTAAGCGTAAATTTTTTTTTAGAACAAATTCCTTTTTTGAACTCTTTAGAGAAAATTTCTGATGAGACCGCTACTTATTTATTGAAAGCTGGAATGAATTTGATGGTCTATGATAACGCCATAGGCCGTAATGCTAATTTTCGTCCTGATGATTATACGAGTATCTGGAAATATCGAAATCCAATGGATTATGTTCGAAGGTTATTCCAGCCAGATGGCGATTGCGTTATTAATGAACTCAATGACAATAAGAAACTATTTCCAATGATGGTGCATAACGGTTTGTGGCATGCCAATATCTGGTTTCAGGCTTTTCCGTTGTTAAAAATTATTCATATGCAGCGATGCCCCTCTGAAATTGTTTATTCATGGATGGGTAAAGACTATGGCGATGACTTTTTTTCCAGTAGCCGATCAAGTACGCCGACTTATGTGTATGAAGGGAAGTTGGTGCCATATTATGCACATGGATGGGAAGAGCAGTATCTAGCATGTGCTGGTGTAGATCGAATTATTTTAATGATTAATAAAATAAGAAATTATCATCAGGATTCTTACGACAAATTAGACAGCAATTATAAAGAACGTATTTTATTTGTTCGGCATAAAAGTATGCTTACAGAAACCGAGAAGAATTTATTAAGGATTTCAGGTTTTATCGGTGTTAAACCATCAGATGATACGGCAAGAGCTCTAATGCAAGAAAGATGTCCTCGCGTGATTAATGTAGAAGAGAAACAATCAAAGATTAATGAAATACGTCAAAAGGCTTCTCTCGGTACATACAAGTTATTGATGGATATGATTGAGCAATTTGAAACAACTGATTTAGCAATTTGAACTTTACTAAGGAAAGGACCTTTTAATTTATGAAAACCGTATACCTTGCAATGAGCGTAGATGTAATTCACCCCGGGCATATTAATATTATTAATAAAGCAGCTAAACTAGGCGAGCTGATAGTAGGTGTGTTAACAGATGATGCTATTGCTTCGTATAAGAAGCTTCCTCATATGACATATGAGCAGCGAAAATTAATCATTGAAAACATAAAAGGTGTAAAGAGTGTTATTGCTCAAGACTCGGTGGAGTATGCTCCCAACCTTCGTAAACTCAAACCTGATTTTGTCGTTCATGGCGACGATTGGCGTGAAGGTGTTTTAAAAAATACAAGACAAGAAGTACTAGATGTACTTAAAGAAATAGGAGGGGAGTTAGTGGAATTCTCTTATACTCAGGGTATTTCTTCACAGGTTCTGGATAAAATGATTAGGCCAATTGGTACGACTCCATCAATTAGACTGTCAATGTTAAGAAGACTGATCCATTCGAAACCCATAGTGACAGTTAATGAGGTCCACAATGGTTTATGTGGTTTAATTACAGAATCAACTTCAGTGGAGAGAAACGGAAAGAAAGTTGAATTTGATGCCATGTGGTCTAGTAGTCTAACTGACTCAACGGCGAAAGGGATGCCAGATATCGAAGCTGTTGACATGACTTCTAGGACTTCGAGTGTTAATCATATATTTGAAGTAACCACCAAGCCGATGATATTTGATGCAGATACAGGCGGAAAAATTGAGCATTTTGTTTTTACCGTTAAATCATTGGAAAGGCTTGGTGTATCTGCAATTGTTATAGAAGATAAGATTGGCTTGAAAAAGAATTCATTATTCGGGAATGACGTGAAGCAATCACAAGACACAATGGAAGGTTTTCAGGAGAAAATTATTGCAGGTAAACAGGCGCAGATAACTGAAGACTTTATGATAATTGCCAGAATTGAAAGCTTGATATTAGGCGCTGGAATGGAAGATGCTCTAACACGTGCTCAGGCTTATATAGCCGCTGGTGCTGATGCTATTATGATCCATAGTCGTGAAAAAGAACCTGATGAAATATTCGAGTTTTGTGAGAAATTTCACAATTTTTCTCGAAAGGTTCCGTTAATGGTTGTGCCTTCGAGTTTTAATAGCGTAACTGAATCAGAATGGGAAAAACGTGGGGTGAGTATAGTTTGCTATGCAAACCATATGTTACGTGCTGCATACCCAGCAATGTTAGACGTGGCGAAGTCTATATTGAAAAATGGAAGAAGTGCTGAAGCTGATAATATGTGTATGCCAATAAAAGAAATATTAGATTTGATTCCAGGGACTCGTTAAATTTAATGGCATGACCATGAAAGTAGCATTTCGAGTAGATGCTTCACTGCAAATTGGTACGGGGCATGTGATGCGTTGCTTTACGCTTGCTGAAGGATTGAGAGAAAATGGATCAGAATGCAGATTTATTTGTCGTGAACATCAAGGTAATCTAATTGATTTTGTTCGCGAGAAAGGTTTCGAAACGGTCACGCTAACGAATAATGAAATAATAACTCAGCAAGATACCGTTGATATATCATCTTCATCTGAGCATAGAACATGGTTGGGTTGTGATTGGCAGACTGATGCAGAACAAACAAGTTCTACATTGGAGGTAACTTATCCGGATTGGCTTGTGGTAGATCATTATGCACTGGATGTTGATTGGGAAATGAAGTTGAGACCATACTGTAAAAGAATTATGGTTATTGATGATATGGCCGATCGTATGCATGAATGTGATTTATTGCTTGATCAGAATTTTGTCGAAGATATGGAGTCTCGCTATCTAGATAAGGTTCCCGAAGCATGTACATTGCTTCTTGGTCTTGATTATGCCTTATTGCAACCGGTTTATGCCGAGATGCATCGTAGTGTTCAAGCCAGGAAAACGGTAAAAAGAATACTTATTTATTTTGGTGGGGCAGATCAAAGCAATCTTACAGCTAGTGCTATTTCTGCTATTCTTCAGCTAAATCGCCCTGATATTGAAGTGGATGTGGTGACTTCATCAAAAAATCCTCAATTAGGGGCAATACAAAAACAGATCTTAAATATAGATAATATTCAATTACACTGTGATCTTCCGACATTAGCATATTTAATGTTAAATGCAGATTTAGCAGTTGGTGCGGGTGGTTTTACAAATTGGGAAAGATTAAGTCTTGGATTACCGGCGTTGGTGGTTACACTGGCAGAAAATCAACGTTTAGTGGCTAGTAATCTGAATAATCTAGGGCTTATTAAGTGGATTGGAAATGTTGATGAAGTTGATACTCAAAAAATCATGTCAGAGTTGAAGCGTATTTTAGAAATGACTGATGTGACAGAATGGTCAAATCGTTGCCTGAAAGTATGTGCAGGTAATGGGTTATCCAAAGTTGTTGATGAGCTTTCAGCTCAACGGTAAGGATTTGAATGGACTCACGACTACAACAACATGCTCTTGGTTATTATGAAATAATTGAAAAGCCTACAACAGAAGAGTTGCAGAAATACTATGCTGAAAAATATTATCAAGAGGCAGCGAGTGATAGTTATGAACATGCATACACTAAAGATGAGTTAAGTTGTTTTCAGGCAAAGCTTGAACTAAGGTTCGCGGCACTTCAAAAAGTACAGCCAGAACTAAAGAAAGAAGGGGAATTTCTTGATGTTGGTTGTGGAGAAGGATATGCGTTAGCTTTTTTCCGCAAGAATGGATATAACGTTAAAGGCATAGATTTTAGCTCAGCAGGTCTGGAATTAAATAATCCAGATTGTATGGATGCGCTTGTTACTGGCAATGTATTTTCTTTGCTTGATGACGAAATATCATCGGGAAATGTATATGATGTTGTTTGGTTGCAAAATGTGTTAGAACACGTGCTTGATCCAATTGCTTTGCTGACTTCATTAAGGCAGCTTGTATCTCCTGATGGTGTTGCTGTTGTTACGGTACCTAATGACTGTTCAGTTACACAACGTGAGGCTATGAAACGTAAGCACATTAAACGTGCCTTTTGGGTTGCGCCCCCTGATCATTTGTCATATTTCGATTACAATAGCTTGAAAAGGATTGCGATAGAAACTCAATGGCATTGCGAAGATATTTATGGCGATTTTCCTATTGACTGGTTTCTGTTTCATCCGGGATCAAATTATGTTGAGGATAGATCATTAGGTAAAGATGCACATAATTCAGCTATGCAAATTGAAAATCTCATATCAAAACAACCTATGAATGATGTCCTGGATTTCTGGCGATCTATAGCGAAGGTGGGTGTTGGGCGTAATCTCACATCATTTTTTATTCCTGATGTACTTAAAAAATGAATTTAAATAAGACAGTTCTTGTTACTGGAGGTTCTGGTTTTATTGGTTCATACGCGGTTGAGATGTTATCCAATAGTGGTTGGAAAGTAACGACAACGACAAGGGATAAGGAACGTGTTGAGACTGACTCTCGTATTTTTTTAGATCTTTTTGATCCAGAAAGTATTATAAAGGTTTGTAAAAATTACCACTTTGATGCAGTTGTGCATCTTGGCGCCCATATTGGATGGTCAGGACAATCAGTTGAAGAGCTGTTTATGCCTAACGTGATTACGACAGGCTTGCTTTCCGATTTTGCTGGAAAAATAAAAGCTAAACTTGTATTTTCTTCAGCAGCGATTGTACACGGAGTGAAAACCGAAAATATTTCATTGGATATGCCTGTAGTTCCAGATACACCGTATGCAAAAAGTAAATGGCTAGCGGAAGAGTTGGTTGCAGCCTCAGGTGCAAAACACTGCATACTTAGGATAGGAGGTGTTTATGGTGCAAATGGTCCTGACCATTTAGGACTTAATCGTTCTATTTCAAATGCTATGAAAAAGTTACCTCTTCAGCTTCAGGGTTCAGGAGAAGTTTTACGTAATTATATATATGTTAAAGATGTAGCAAATGCTGTTAAGTCTGTTTTGGATAAAGATATTGAAGGTACGCATTTGTTAGCCGGTACGGACGTTTTGACGATTAAATCTATGTTGCAAGAAGTATGTGAACTGTTTACTCCAGATCAGAATCTTATACAAAACGATGGTTATGATGCTGTGGATCAAGTTATAGTATCTTCTGATGTGTTGCCTCGTACACGTAGCTTTAAGGATTCTTTGTTAGACATTAAAGAGAACTTTCTATAGTGAAACTGGCATTATTATCAGATATACATGGAAATCATTTTGCCTTACAAGCAGTCCTTGATTCTATCAAGCAAAATGAAGTTGAGAATTTGATCGTGACGGGTGATTTTGTGGGTTATTACTTTTGGCCTCGAGAGGTTCTTGAATTGTTTCAGCCATGGAATGTAATCGCAATACGTGGTAATCATGAAGAGATGTTTTTTAAAGCAGTGGATGATGCTGAATTTCTTGATTCTGTAAATGCAAAATATGGTGAGGGCTTGCAAGTAGCGCTTGAAACGTTAACTGATGAACAGAAGGATTGGTTAACTGGACTTCCTGAATCATTGGTAATCGATTTAGCTGCCAAGAAAATATTACTGTGTCATGGTTCACCTTGGAATCCAGATGAATATATATACCCTGACGCGCAGGATGAGGTATTTGATAGATGCGCTGACACAGGATATGACTGGATTATTATGGGTCATACACACTATCCAATGGTGCGTCAAACTCGTAATACAACAATTATTAATCCAGGTTCAGTTGGACAACCTAGAAACAGGCAGCCAGGTGCTCACTGGGCGTTATTGGATACTAAATCTCATGAAGTGAATTTATTTTGTGAAAAATATGATTTGACGCCTGTGATTCAAGCATGCCGAAAAAGACATCCAGATTTACCATATTTAGCAAATGTTCTGGAACGTACGTGAAGACTATTTTAATTACAGGAATCGGTGGTGACATAGCTCAGAGTGTGGCTGCTATTATAAGAGATGATAGACCGGATTTACATTTAATCGGTGTTGATATGAATACGCAACATGGTGGGCATTTGTTCGTTGATGATTTTATTTTGATTCCTGCTTCAGATTCACCTGAATATATTGAAAAGATAAAAGATATTTTGCAGTCAGAGTCAGTTGATAGCATGATTCCTATGACAGAACCTGAATTAAGTGTTCTAAGTAATCATGTAAGCGAATTTGAAACGACTAACTTTATCTATGCGGGTGAGAAGGTTATTTCTGTAGGGATAGATAAACTTCTAACTATTGATACATTGAAATACATTGGTCTACCTGTGCCATGGACAGTAACTGCTTTGGGTAACTTGCCAGTTGAATTTCCTTGCATTTGTAAAAGCCGTTTTGGGTCGGGTTCTAGAAATATATTTGTGGTTGAAGATATAAAAGAGGCTGAGTATCTTGCGGCGAAATATCCAGAGTCAATTTTCCAGGAAATGCTCGAGCCAGCGGATAAAGAGATTACTTGTGCTGTTTATCGACGTAAAGATGGAAAAGTTTCGAGTCTTTTAATGCTTCGCCGTTTAACCGGAGGGTTTACGGGTTGGGCAAAAATAATTGAGGATGGGGCGACGTTCCAAATGTGTGAAGATATCGCAGTTGGACTCGATTTATATGGGAGTATGAATATTCAATTGCGTCTTACAAAACAAGGTCCTCGTGTGTTTGAAATTAACCCAAGATTTTCTTCTACCGTTCTCATGAGGCATATATTAGGTTTTAGTGATGTTTTGTGGTCTCTAGATGAAGCTGAAGGAAAATCTATAAACTTTCCTAAAATTGAAACTAATCAAATTATTGTACGTACTCAAGGTGCAATAATTTGTTGAATGGAGACTCTTAAATGAAACCTGTAAAAATAGCCAATCGATCTATAGGTAAAGATCAAACACCTTTTGTTATTGCTGAAATGTCTGGCAACCATAATCAATCATTAGGTAGAGCGATGGAGATTGTTGAGGCAGCAGCAAAAGCGGGTGCACATGTGATAAAACTTCAAACCTACACAGCGGATACGATTACGCTGGACATTAGTGAGGGTGAATTTTTTATTAGTGATGAGAAAAGTTTATGGGAAGGAAATAGCTTGTATGATTTATATAATCAGGCTCATACCCCGTGGGAATGGCATAAGCCCATTATGCAACGAGCTACAGAATTGGGAATGATATGCTTTAGCTCGCCATTCGATGAATCGGCAGTAGATTTTTTAGAAGAATTAGAGGTTCCTGCTTACAAAATTGCCTCTTTTGAAATTACTCACCTGCCGCTCATTCGTAAGGTCGCTGCTACTGGAAAGCCGATGATTATCTCGACAGGAATGGCTACAATTGCCGAGATTGATGATGCCGTTCGAACAGCACATGAGGCCGGGTGTAAGGAACTTGTGCTGCTGAAATGCACTAGCACTTACCCTGCAACACCAGAGAATAGTAATGTGCTTACCATTCCCCATTTGCGAGATTTGTACGATTGTGAGGTCGGTTTATCGGATCATACTATGGGGGTTGGTGCTGCGGTAGCAGCAGTTGCACATGGCGCAACAGTAATAGAAAAACACTTTACGTTATGTCGTGCAGATGGTGGCATCGACAGCGTTTTTTCTCTAGAGCCACATGAATTGAGTGCTTTAGTGATAGAAACTGAACGGGCATGGCTATCGCTTGGTAAGGTAGTCTATGGACCAAGAGAAGCAGAGAAAAAGTCACTAGTTTATCGTCGATCACTGTATATAGCTGAAGATATGGTGGCTGGTGAAGTCATAACATCGGAGAACATGCGTTGTGTCAGACCAGGTCTGGGTTTGGCCCCAAAAGACTATGACAGTATGTTAGGTAAGTGTATTAATCAGGATGTGAAACGAGGTACGCCCTTGACGTTAGATCTTGTATGTTAGGTGTTTGGAGCAAGTAATCTAGAATTGAAAGAAATAAAGGAATCTTTAATGAAAATTAATTTAGGGGCAGGTGACGATATTCGTGAAGGATATATCAACCATGACATCACGATGTTGGAGGGTATAGATGTTGTTCATGATTTGAATGTTTTCCCCTGGCCATGGGGTGATGGCTCTGTAGATGAGATAATAGCAAGAGATGTAGTAGAACATCTTGATGACTTTATGCAAGTTATGGAAGAGTTATATCGCGTGTTAAAGTCTGGTGGTGTAATGAAAATTAAAGTACCGTACTGGAATTCAGTATCTCGCCATGCTGATCCAACGCATAAAAGAGGTTTTCACGAGATAACGTTTCAATTTTTTGATCCAGATTCCGTTTATTGTAAAGAACGGCATTATTATACACATGCAAGATTCCGAATAACCGAAGAAACTTTTGTCCTAGTTCCATTTAGTCCTTATTTTGCAATTCCGGGCCTTGGTGTTGTGCGGGTTAAGGGCCGAATCGCAAAGCGTATTGTTGGTTTAATTGGAAATATGTTTTCAAATATCATACTGGATTTGGATTTAGAGTTAGAGAAAGTATTACCTGTAGGACAATAATGAAGATTGCAATTTACTGGGAACAAAATGGATGGGGTGGTGTTGATTCGCAACTACTTTCAATGTTGGAAAGTTGGCCGTCTGATGACGATAATTTTGTTCTCTACCATAATAAAGGTAATGTTGGGCTTGAGCGAATAAGCATTGCACTTAGAAGGTTAGATAATGTTAAGTTAAAAGAGATGGAGTCGTGGTCTTATAATGAAGTGTATACTCGTATGTTAAATGCTTCATTACCAGGTGTATTTCGCAAATTTGTTTTCTTCTTTCAACCCGTCCTATTTATATATATGTTATTTAAGTTAACCAAGCGTTTTAAAAACGATGGTGAATTTGATGTATTGTTATCAGATAATGGCGGCTATCCAGGCGCTTGGGGTTGTTTAAGTGCAATTCTTGCTGCGAAACGTGCAAGAATTCCTGTGCGGGCATTGTTGGTGCATCATGAGGCAAATAAGTCTGTACTGTTTATGGGCTGGTTTGAATACATAATCGACAGTTTGATTATGAAAGCTGCAAGTGTGATCGTATGTCCTTCTTATGCCACCCGTAAAACAATAATAGATAGACGGAATATTAATATTGATTTAGTTAGAATGCGTGTGATTTATAATGAAGTCACACGTAAAAACAATACGGACAAAGAACAGACTAGTAATATTAAAAAACTAATCGGTGCGGATGATGAGTTGATTATAGGGATTGTAGGTAAGGTAGAGCCTTATAAGGGGCATGAGGATTTGATTTATGCAATATCGCGATTGAATAGTGAAGATCAAGCAAAGGTTAAGATGGTTGTTATTGGTAAAGGTGATGCTGCGGAGGTAGAGAGATTACAGCGAGTGTCAGAGCGACTTGGAGTTATAGATAAAATTCATTTTCTTGGGTATTTAGCAGGAAGTTCTTCTGCCATTATAAAGCAGCTTGATCTTCTTGTTGTCGCGACAAGAAGTTTTGAAGGTTTTGGTTTAACTTTAGCAGAGGCGATGCTGGAAAACACTCCTGTTATGGCAACTCGAGTAGGTGCTATACCTGAATTTTTAGATGATTCTGTTGGTTGCTTAGTGTCGCCAGGCGCGCCAAAAGAAATGTTCCTAGCGCTAGCAAATTTTATTAACAACAAAGCAGAGTGGGAACAGAAAACAAAAGAGGCGAAACAAAGAATCCATGACGTCAGTGGAAATATGGCGGAAGAATATAGAAAGCTATTTTTAGAATGTAATGATGATCTTTCATTATAGGATGTAATTAAGATGAATGGTGAAAACGTAATGAAATGTTATTTGATATGAAAATTGTAATTTTATGTGGTGGTTATGGTACCCGAATACGGGATGTAAGCGAAAATATTCCAAAGCCGATGATTCCAATAGGTCCATATCCCATTGTATGGCATATAATGAAATATTATTCCAGCTTTGGCTTTCATGATTTTGTGCTTTGTTTGGGATATAAAAAGCATATTATTAAAGACTTTTTTTTAAATTATGAGGCGCATACTAAAGATTTTACAATTGGATTAGGCTCTCAAAAGAGTATTGAATTTCATACTGAACACGATGAATCAGATTGGAAAGTGACTTTGGCTGATACAGGCTTAAATGCAATGACGGGTAATAGAATTTCGCAGATTCAAAAATACGTTGGTGATGAAGGTTTTATGCTGACTTATGGTGATGGCGTTGGTGATATTGATTTAAACAAATTAGTTGATTTCCATAAAAGCCATGGAAAGGTGCTCACTGTTACAGGTGTTCGACCACCTGGTCGTTTTGGTGAACTTGTCAGTAAAGATAATATTGTTAAAGAATTTAATGAAAAACCGCAAGTTGAGGGCGGTAGAATATCGGGAGGATATTTTGTTGCTAGCTCTCGGATCTTTGACTACTTAAATGATGATGAAGATTTGGTATTTGAACAAGAACCGCTAAGCGCATTAGTTTCTGATAGTGAATTAATGGTATATGAGCATGATGATTTTTGGCAACCAATGGATACAAGCCGAGAATATCAATTGCTGAATGATTTATATGCAAAAGGGAATGCTCCATGGGTGAGATGGTGATAGACAACTATCTAACAGCTTTTGCGGGCCGGCGTGTGATGATTACAGGCCATACAGGTTTTAAAGGTTCTTGGCTTGCATTTTTGTTGAAAGAACTGGGTGCAGATGTATTGGGCTACGCATTAGCACCTACTGAGCCTATTAATCATTTCGATTTATTGGGCCTATCGAATTCGATTAATCATATCGAAGCAGATGTACGTGATTCACAGCGATTAGCTGATGTAATGTCTGAGTTTAAACCCGAATTTGTATTTCATTTGGCAGCTCAGGCTTTGGTAAGACCATCGTATGATAATCCAAAATTAACTTTCGAAACAAATGTAATGGGTTCGGTAAACCTGTTAGAGGCAGTAAGGAAATGTGAGTCGGTGCGTTCCTTAGTCTATATAACATCTGACAAATGTTATGAAAATGTTGAGTGGGTATGGGGCTATCGTGAGAATGATCGACTTGGTGGGGCTGATCCATATAGTGCTTCTAAAGCAGCTGCAGAGATTGTCTTCTCAGCTTATGCGAGATCGTTTTTTTCTAACCGTCCAGAGCTTGGCGCTGCAAGTACTCGAGCTGGCAATGTAATAGGTGGTGGTGATTGGGCAATAGATCGGATCATTCCTGATTGCATAAGGGCAATAGAATCCAATGAGCCTATACATCTTAGAAATCCAACCGCAACGCGCCCATGGCAACATGTGTTAGAGCCTCTTTCTGGCTACTTATTATTGGCGGCAAATTTGAGGTATGATCCTGTGAAATATAGTGGCGCATGGAATTTTGGCCCTTCAACAAGTACAGTTCTAACCGTTGCAGATGTGGCTGAACGCTTGGTGTCTTATTTTTGTGAAGGGAGTGTTACTCATGGCGATGAAACTAATAACCACCATGAGGCACAGTTACTGCAACTAAATTGTGATAAAGCGCATAGTTTATTGCAATGGCAACCGCGCTGGGACGCTGAAGCCACTATAGCAATGACGGCAGATTGGTATAAACAAATTGAGAATGGTGAGGTAGCTGAGAAGGTCACGAGAAAACAATTAAATATATATTTCCCGGAGTTAAATAAATGATTGATGGTGTGATTATTACCCCACTAAAACAAATTTCTGATGAACGTGGCAAAGTGATGCATATGTTAAGATCGGATTCGCCTGCTTTTACTTCATTTGGTGAAATATATTTTTCTGGCGTGTATCCTGATGTGGTTAAGGCCTGGCATATTCATCGTGAAATGGTTCTTAACTATGCAGTGCCTCATGGAAATATTAAGTTTGTTTTATATGATGATAGGCCTACCAGTCCAACCAAAGGTGAGATACAAGAGATTTTTCTTGGTCCGGATAATTATTGTCTAGTAACGGTTCCTCCATTAGTATGGAGTGGTTTTAAAGGTATCGGGGCTGAAATGGCGCTTGTGGCTAATTGCGCTAGTATTCCTCATGATGATAGCGAGATTGATCGTAGGCCAGCTTTTGATCTAGGTATTCCTTATGACTGGGAAATACAGCACGGATGAAACAAAAAATTTTAGTTACCGGTGGATTTGGTTATGTAGGTGGTCGAGTAGCAATGGCGTTAGCTACATTGCCAGATATTCAGGCTATCTTAGGTACGCGATCCTTTAAACCCTCTCCAGTCTGGTTACCTGAAGCTCCTGTGATTGTTACTGAGTGGAATGATTCAGGGTCACTTGAAAAAGCTTGTATAGATATTGATATTATTTTGCATTTTGCAGCAATGAATGAAATAGATGCAGCAAAGAATCCGGCAGGTGCGCTGGAAATGAATGGAGTTGCTACAGTTCGTTTGATTGAAGCAGCAAAAATATCAGGCGTTAAAAAATTCATTTATTTATCTACTGCTCATGTATATGGCTCACCATTAGAAGGGTTCATTGATGAAACGATGTGTCCACGTCCGATTCATCCTTATGCTACTAGTCACCGTGCTGCTGAAGATGTTGTATTAGCCGCTTGTCAAACAGGTAGAATGGCCAGTCTGGTAATGAGATTATCTAACAGTTTTGGCGCTCCTGCACATCCAGATGTAAATCGGTGGTCGCTTTTAGTTAATGATTTATGTAAGCAGGCTGTAATGACAAAAAAACTCAAATTACATTCTCTAGGATTGCAGCGTCGAGATTTTGTTACGCTTACTGATGTAAGTAATGCGATTATCCATATAATTAACTTACCTAAAAATGATGTGGGCGATGGAATATTTAATGTGGGGGGTGCCTGGTCACCCACCATTTATGAAATAACTCAGCTTATCGCCACACGCTGTGAAAAGGTTTTAGGGTTTAACCCTGAAATTATCAGGCCAGAGCCTGTTGGAAATGAACAGGATCAGAAACTGGATTATAAAATTGAAAAATTAAAGCTTACAGGATTTAATTTAAGTGATAATTATGAAGAAGAAATTGATAATACGTTGCTTCTTTGTAAACAGACATTCTCTGTTTGAGAACATAAGATAGATTTAGAAATTTATATGGAAAAGAAACCAATCGTAAGTATTGTCATACCTACTTATAATCATGCAGAATTTCTGCAAAATGCCCTTAATTCTGTTCTCCAGCAAACTTTTACTGACTGGGAAGTAATTATTGTTAATAACTATTCAGATGATAATACAGAAAAAGTTGTGATGTCATTTAATGAAGAACGATTTCAATTAGAAAATTTTCGTAATAATGGCATTATTGCCGCATCTAGAAATCATGCAATAAAACTGGCTAAGGGAGAATATGTTGCATTTTTAGATTCTGATGATGAATGGTTCCCTAATAAGTTGGAGGAATGTTTTAAGCTTATTGAAAATAGCTCTGCAGAGGCTGTTTGCCATGCGGAAAGGTGGGTGGGTGAAAATGGTTATAAGCGTGATATGCAATATGGGCCTGCCTCTAGAGCTACATACCAATCATTGTTGTATGATGGAAATGCAATTTCAACCTCTGCGGTAGTCGTTAAACGTAGTGTATTGGAGAAAGTGGGGTCATTTTCCGAAAGTCCTGATATGGTTACTGCTGAAGATTATGATTTGTGGATCAGGATAGTTAAGTCTGGTACAAATTTTGAATTTATTAAGACAGTCCTTGGTGTTTATAGAATACATGCGGCTGGAAACAGTCAGGCAGTATTAAAAAATGTTAATGCTATATTGACAGTGGTTAAGAACCAATTTCGCGATCATAAAAAAATAAATTTTACTGAAATGTTGCGCCGTCGTCGAGCAATTGGCTTGGTGTTTTATAGTGGAGGAAGGTCTTTTCAAAAACAAGGCTCTCGTATGTCTGCATTTTGGCTTTTTACGCAAGCTTGGCTTCAATTTCCTTTTGTCGCACGTTTTTATTTGGCTATAGGCTTGAATTGCCTGCCAGAGCGTTGGCGTGTTGTTCTTGATAGATAGATTGGTTGGCTTAGATAATATTCTTCCTAGTTTTACGCGGGAAGAATTTTTTAATGAATTATATGCAAAAAGTTTTGTAAGGGAGTCAGAGTTTGGAAAACGATGTAGAATTACTTAAGACGATGATGGCTGATTCTAAAAATTAGATAGATTTATATAAGCTGGGTCCTTTTTGGTACTCTGAATCTATAGTGTCATCTAAAAAAATGGAAAAGCATGGGATTACTAACTTTCGATCGAGGAGTGGGTTAATCGGGCAGGGTTATACAGATAATATTTGTGAGGATCCAAGTATTATTTGGGAAACAGGTACGTGGATTAGAAGAATCCTTAAAAAAATTATTGATACATCCTTTTTTCGTCATTATATTTTGTTGAGTTTTACTAATAAGATAAAAAGTTACCATAGAAAGTTGAACAAATACGAAAATTATTTTTTAACTCATCACCTTAGAGATTGGTTTCAAAAAGTACGAAATAAATATGATCTTCCATAAACCACTGTAGGTGGTCTGGAAGATGAATCTACCGTTGTCATGGATGGATGCAAGATTTCTAAATCATATTTAGAGACAATTGCTAGAATTGATAATTATTCTAAATCAGTAGATTTGACTAAAGTTAAAACAGTCTTTGAAATTGGCGGTGGTTTTGGATCAAATGCGCATTCGCTTATGAGTCTCTACCCCAATATCAAGAAGTACATTTATCTTGATGTAGCGCCTATGCTTTATGTTGGTACTCAATATCTTAAACATTTTTTTCCTGCAGAAGTTAAAGATTACCGTACTACTAAGGATTTGGAATCAATTGTTATAGAAGATAATGATGAGCGTGAAATTCTCTGTATTGCACCATGGCAAATTGAAAAATTAGAAGGAAAAGTTGATTTATTTTGGAATGCTTCATCTTTTCAGGAAATACCAGTTTTGTATTTAGAGAATTATGCTAAACATATTATTCGACTTACTAAGGACAATCCTCAAGCCAGAGTATGCCTAATAGTATATCCAACCGATAGCCCGTTGACCGTCCAGTCAAAAGAAATTTTAGGTGTTTTTGGTGATGAAATTGAGTTTATTCAATTAACTGATATATTTCAGGCAAATCTTGAAGACACATTTTATTATTTCTGCGGAAAACCAAGGTTGAGAATTTGTCATCCTCGTTAGTAAAACAACTATAGTCATCTCTAATCATGGCAGGAATTTTTCCGTATAAGTTTTTTAGCTAATTTTAAGGAAATTGTTTTTGGTTATTTTCATGTTATTAAGTTATTTAATTTTAGTGGGTGTTAGTAATGTTTGGAGTGATTAAGCGTAATCCAACAGTGTCTATAATTGATTTGTGCCGTTTACTTTTACCGCAACAGAAGAGGCTAGAAGAAAAGAATTGTAGTTATACAGGTTATTCTCGTTTTGCTTTATATAATATTCTTAAATTATTAAAATTTGAGTCGGGTAGTAAGATACTTCTTCCAGCTTATAATTGTGATGTAGTGATCACCCCTTTTAGGGAGTTAGGGATTGTGCCTTTATATTATGGAGTAACGGATAAGTTTCAGATTGACTTTGATACTATAAGTTTTCAAGCTGATATTAAAGCTATAATCACTGTGAATTATTTTGGTTTGAGTCAAGAGTTTGATGCTATTCAAGCATTTGTTGAACAGCATAGTTTAATTTGGCTAAATGATAATAGCCACGGATTTGCGAGTTGTCATGGGGATAGGCGGTTAGAATCTTATGGCGATTTTAGTATTACATCTTTCCGAAAAGTATTGCCTTGCATTAATGGCTCAAAAGCATGTATTAATAATGATAATTATAAATCTCTTCAGTGTGCATTATCTGAAAGTAATGATGTTGATAGAATAGAAAGAAAAATATTTCGTTTTATAGTAACCACTGTTTTTGCTTATTGTAAATTTAGGCCGATAAAGCTCCCAGACTATTCACAGTTATTAGTGGAAGCTGATGAGAAATTAATGGATTATAACTTTGATCGTTTGTCTAGTAAGTTATTAAGAATGGTTTCAGAAGAAACGGTACAAGAGAAACGCTATCAAATTTATCAAGCCATTAATCTATTTTTAGTAGATAAGAATTACGATTTTCTTAAGGTAATACCTAGTATATTAAAGCAAGGTAATTCTCCCATGCTTTACCCGCTAGAAGTGAGTGATCAACGATATTGGAGATGTATTTTACAAATAAGCAGGGATGTAGGCTTTGATATCCATACTTGGCCAACGATGCCTCAAGAAGTGATTGAAAAAAATATTCATGGTTGCGTTTCCCGTTGGCAGAAACTTATATTTTTACCTTTGCACCAAGACTTACAAGAAGAAAACTATTGTACAAGTTTGACTAAAGTGTTTGATCGGGTAAAAATTGAGTGTGAATAATTATTTGGTGTTATGGAATGAAGTTTAAAAAAATCATTAGAAAGATTTGGCTTAAAGTTTTGCAATTAGGCACGATTTCAAATAGTAGATCCAGTCGCTTTGAAAAACTATATTTTGTTTGCGATCCTTGGGGGATGGACTCTGAAAAAGAGCAATTGAGATTTAAGGAAACGAATAGGATTATAAAAGAGGAATTGAGTAATGTTGAGAATTTACTTGAAATTGGTTGTGGTGAAGGTCACCAGTCTAAATTCCTGAACCAGGTTTGCCAGAATCTTTATGGCTTTGATGTTAGTAAAACGGCTATTGATAGGGCGCAAACTCGTTGCCCTGATGGAAATTTGTTTGTAGCTGATATAGATTCTTACCAATTAGACCGGGCTAAATTTGATCTTGTTGTCGCATGTGAAATTTTGTATTACGTTAAAGATATACCCAGAGTCCTAAAAAAAATGAACGAGCTAGGAAGAAACTGTATGGTGACATTTTATCAATCCGGGACATGCGACTTAGATAAATATTTTGATGGCAATAAATATATTAAAAGTAAAGTTATTCAATCTGGCCAAGTTTCTTGGAAAGTTGTGTGGTGGGATAATACTGAAATAGAAGGTTTGTTTCTTTCATGATTGAATTGCGGAAATCATGTGACACTTTCTTGCCAGAATTTTGGGATGAAAAACTATTCTCCTTTGATGATTATCATTTTATGCAAACCTATTCTTATGGTGAATATAGTAGAAATCTTAATGTAGAAGTATTTAGAGTAATTTTAACTGATGGTGATAAACCTTTAGTTATGGCTCAAGGTTTATTACGGAAAACATTCCTTGGCGGTTGCATACTAACTATCCGCGGGGGTCCTGCTTATCAATCAACGAATAACGAGAAATTGAACCTAAAATATTTACGCATGTTTTTTTTAAAATTAATTGAAGCGATAAATAAAGACTATAGGTACTGTTATATTAATATTATTATGTATAACGAACATGAGGTTGCTACAAATATTGTGCTGCGAGAAGCGGGATTGATGAGGCCATTTTTTGAGAGAACTCCATATATTACCTATATGGTTACTATCTATGATGACCTTAATAAGAATATGAAAAATTTTGTAGGTAAGTGGCGAAATCAACTAAGAAAATCTGAAAGTCAAAATCCAAGGTTTGTCTGGGGGAATGATGAATCTAATATAAAAGCATATGTAGAATTGCATAATACTATGTGTCAAATAAAGTCGATAGAGAGTTTTAATGTGACTTATGAGGATATTTTGGATTTACATAAAAATTGTGGTGAACAGTTACAATTATTTATTGGTTACAAAGATAACGATGCCGTTTGTGGATGTATGGTGCATGTAGTAAAGGAAAAAGCATATTATTATTATGCTGCTGCAAATGAGGACGGCCGGCGAGGTTACTATTCTAATAGTATGGTTTGGTTTTTGTTGAAAAAATTACAATCTCGAGGTGTTAGAGTGATTGATATGTCGTCAGTTGATCCGACTGAAAACTGGGGTGGTTATCATTTTAAAAAAGGCACAGGTGGGGAATTATATGCTTATACAGGTGAATGGGACTATAGCTCCTCGCAATTTTTGAAGATATTAATGAATGCTATATTGTTTTGGCGTACTAAACGGATGTATCAATAATGAAGTTCAGGAGGATTCTGTATCAAGGTGTTGCTGAATCGGTGTCATGGACCCGAAAAATACGGCCTTCTAGAACTGGTCTACGTATACTAATGTATCATTCTATTGGTGGTAAAGCCGTTGGCGATAATGAGGGAATTTTTAGTGTTTCTGAAAGAGACTTTCGTTATCAAATAAAATGTATATCAGAGATTGATAAAGTTTCATTACACAAATTGACCATTAATAATGATTTGTTGCAGATAGCTGTGAGTTTTGATGATGGCTATCAAGATAACTTAACTGTTGCCGCACCAATTCTTATTGATCATGGTATTCCTTTTACCGTTTACGTTTCCTCAGGTTTTATTAAAAATAAGATTAAAGGGTTTTTAAGTGTTCAAGAATTAAAAGAACTCGCTGCTTTGCCTGGCGTAACAATCGGCTCTCATGGTGTTACTCATGAAAGATTAACATTATGCAGTGAATCTATGCTTGAGTCTGAACTTTTGGACAGTAAGCATTTTCTTGAGGACATAATAGGCGGTTCAGTATCTTCAGTTGCCTACCCGCATGGCGCGGTGGATTCGCGCGTACTTGCCAAAGTTAAGAAATTTAACTATGAGTCTGGTGTTTGCAGTCAATTTGATATTAATCAGTCTCAAAATAATCCTTTAATGCTTAGTAGGACAACGATTCTTAGAGATGATAATGAACGTATTTTCAAACAGAAGTTGTTGGGTGATTGGGATTGGTATCGTTTTAGAAACTTGTCGCATTGGCATGAAAATATTGTGTATGTAATGAAATAACATTTTATGTCAATAATTAACAATATCCCCTTCGTACTGGTAATTTTATCGACACTGATTGCATGGAGTGTAGAGGTATCGAGTATCTATGGTTTAAACTACATTCCAGATAGTCTTGCGCTTGTAATATTTTTTTTCTTATTTGGAATAGGTAAATTATCCATTCCAGTGCGAATGATCATTAGTATAACACCAATTATATTAGCATTTTCGCTTGTTATTTTGTTTAATGTTTATAACGATAGACTATTAACAGGGGGCTCTGGCATTATTGGTATAACAATATTGACAATTATATTTGTCACTTTTTTAAATTCTTATAAGTCATCAGGACAAATATATTTATTAGAAAAGCAAATAAGTATTATATTTGCATTTCATATCATATATATCCTGATTGAAACACTAATATTAATATCAGGTGGATTCGATTTTCTCAAGTTGGTAATACCTTCATATAGAAACCTTACTGGGCAACCAATTTATCCACTTTTTGGTATGGGTTATCCGGGAGGAGCTAATGGATGGCAGGTAGGGCCTCAGGTTGCATCACAAATTCTGGCGCTATCTATTATCTGGTTTGCTCCTATTTATAAGAAGAGACTCGTTACTGTTAGATTGATGCCAAATTCATTTTTATGGATGTTATCACTTGTATTGTATCCATTTTGCATGTCAGGCACTTCGCTTTTAATGCTTTTTGTGATGGTGTGTGTTTTGTTTGTGTTTCCGAAAAAAATTTTCAGAGCTGGTTTTTTACCTTTTAAACTGTCTATGATTCTGATTATTATCTTTAGCGTGTTTACTGGCTCTTTTATGGATATTATGGCTTACCGGCTTTACACTTCTGAAAGATATGATTATTATTTTGACATCTTTTTAAGTCCGGTTATTTCATACCTTGATTTGCCATTGGAAAAGGCGTTGTTCGGGATGCAGCAAAAGTACAGTGTACACAATAGTTCCGAAAGAATATTTACCGACTTTGGGATGGGTGCAATTGTATGGATAGGCGGGGGGTTACTAGCTTTATTCCCTATTTTAACTTTTGTGGTAATTCACATGAGAGTGTTTTTTGTATCGCTAAGCAGGCGATACAATGGTTCTTCTGACGCTATTTTATGGCTTACACTTGCTACCGCTAGTGCAACTAGTGCAATTGGTTGGTTGGTATCTTTGGCACATTATACGGTAGCGGTTGAAACGGGCGGAAAACAATTTTTTGCATTTATGATTGCAACAACTGTTGTATGTTTATTCAGGCTGAATTCAATGAGATTGCAATGTAATCTCCCCTAAAAACCAAGGGGGGTTTAAGTAGTCATATATGGTCTACCCCGTATTGCAAGATAAATTAGTTTGTAGCATAAAGAAATATTGCTCCCATATATCCGACTTGTAGTTGAGACGTTTATATGTCTCTGGCCCTGATGGAATCCGCACATTCCAGTCCTCATCAGCCCTTCGGCTTCGGGTGAGCCCTTGATAACTCAGGTTTTCAGGAAAGTAGATGTTATCTTTTATGCCATTGTAATCCCCCCATTTATAACCGACTTGGATTCAACCGGTCACTGCAACATACCAAAATTATTAATTAAATTTAAGGTATGAGATGTATGAAACATTTAAATCCAATGACTGATATTAAAAAGACTACTATATGGAATTTATGGTGCTCAGGATCTCCTATGTCTGTAATTGCTTCAGAAATTAATATACCACCTGCTACTGTTTTTTCTTACTTGCAATATCATGGTGGCATAGAACCACGTCGAAGATATCGATCTATTTTCACTCTATCGCTATCTGAGAGAGAAGACATTTCTCGGGGTTTAGCAACG
>Ga0209494_1000208_pt1 | contig 25028 bp, 22 predicted proteins | sample EN1Hudseemescosm_FD_184628 | JGI IMG/M metagenome (GOLD analysis project Ga0209494, IMG submission 184628) | Methane-oxidizing microbial communities from mesocosms in the Hudson Canyon - EN1B Hudson Canyon (SPAdes) (version 2) | ecosystem: Environmental > Aquatic > Marine > Cold seeps | place... | reverse complement strand
AATCAGTCCAATATGGCGATCATATTTTAAGTCTTGAAACTGGAAAAATCGCACGTCAAGCAAGCGGTGCAATCATTGCTAGCTTGGGTGAAACATCAGTAATGGTGACAGTTGTTGGTAAAAAGAACGTTCAACCGGGTCAAGATTTTTTCCCATTGACTGTTAACTACCAAGAACGCACATACTCAGCAGGTAAAATCCCAGGTGGTTTCTTTAAACGTGAAGGTCGTCCTTCTGAAAAAGAAACATTAACATGTCGTTTGATTGATCGTCCTTTACGTCCATTATTCCCTAAAGGTTTCTTGAATGAAGTTCAGGTCATTGCAACTGTTATTGCTTTAGATCCTGCAATTGATCCTGATATCCCTGCAATGATTGGTGCATCTGCTGCACTCGCTATTTCAGGTATCCCATTCAACGGCCCTATTGGTGGTGCACGTGTTGGTTATATCGACGGCGAATACGTACTTAACCCAAGCAAAGAGCAATTAGCAACAAGTGATTTAGACTTAGTTGTTGCCGGTACTGATAGTGCTGTTCTTATGGTTGAATCAGAAGCATCTGAATTATCAGAAGAAGTGATGTTAGGTTCTGTCATGTTCGGTCATGAGAAACTACAAACAGCGATTAACTTAGTGAATGAGTTAAAAGCTGAAACAGCTAAAGAAGCATGGGATTGGTCTGCACCTGAGAAAGATCCTGCTATCTACGATACTGTTAAAGAAAATGCATTTTCAGGAATTGAAAAATCATACACAATCAGTGACAAACTAGCACGTCAAGATGCTTTAGGTATTGTCCGTGATGCCGCTGTTGAAGCCCTAGCCGGTGAAGAGTCAACAATGACGTCTGATGATGTTAAGGGTGCATTCGCTAAAATTGAAAAAGAATTAGTTCGTGGCAGAATCATTGCTGGTGAACCGCGTATTGATGGTCGTGATACTGCAACTGTTCGTCAAGTAACCGTTGAAACAACCGTATTACCACGCGTACATGGCAGCGCATTATTCACACGTGGTGAAACACAAGCCGTTGTTGTTGCAACATTAGGTGCTGAACGTGATGCACAAATGATTGATGCAGTTGAAGGTGAATACCGCGACCGTTTCATGTTGCATTACAACTTCCCTCCATTCTGTGTAGGTGAAACAGGTTTTGTTGGTTCACCTAAACGTCGTGAAATCGGCCATGGTAAATTAGCTAAACGTGGTATCCAAGCGGTAATGCCATCTGCTGAAGATTTCCCATATGTTGTTCGCGTTGTTTCAGAAATTACTGAATCAAACGGTTCAAGTTCTATGGCTTCTGTATGTGGTACATCATTGGCATTAATGGATGCGGGTGTTCCAATCACAGCGCCTGTTGCTGGTATCGCAATGGGTTTGATTAAAGAAGATAATGGTTACGCTGTATTGACTGATATTTTAGGTGATGAAGATCACTTAGGTGATATGGACTTTAAAGTAGCAGGTACTTCAAAAGGTATCACAGCACTTCAAATGGATATCAAGATTGAAGGTATCAACGAAGAAATCATGACAACAGCGCTATCACAAGCACGTGACGGTCGTTTAACGATTCTTGAAACAATGAATGCAAACCTTTCATCACACCGTGAAGAAATGTCTGAATTTGCGCCACGTATCATTACAATGAAAGTTAACTCTGATAAGATTCGTGACGTGATTGGTAAGGGTGGTGCAACTATCCGTGCCTTAACTGAAGAAACAGGTGCTGTTATCGATATTGATGATGATGGTACAGTAAGAATCTTCTCTTCTGACTTTAGCGCAGGCCAAGATGCACAAAAACGTATTGAGCAAATTACTGCTGAAGTTGAAGTAGGTCAAATTTACGAAGGTCGTGTTGCTAAATTAATGGACTTCGGTGCATTTGTAACAATTCTTCCAGGTAAAGATGGTTTAGTTCATATTTCACAAATCTCTGATGAGCGTGTTGAGAATGTAAGCGACAAGTTATCAGAAGGTGATGTAATTCAAGTTAAAGTACTTGAAGTTGACCGCCAAGGTCGAATTCGTTTAAGTATGAAAGCTGTCAACGAAGAAGCAAGCGAAGGTTAATTATCGCTGCTAAACCTACTTTCTATAGTAAAAGTGTAGAGTTGTAGGAGCGACGTCCTCGTCGCGAAATTTTAAAACTTAAAAGCCCCGTTTATCGGGGCTTTTTTGTGTCAAAATAGTGCCCATGATTTGTTATCGATATTTTTTTGCCTTATTAGTATTGTGTAGTATGACGAATGTGCAAGCAGATAAGCTTCATATAGCAGCTGCGACTAATTTACGCTTTGTTTTACCTGAGTTGGTGGATGAGTTTGAGCATCAGACAGGGCATGATGTTTTAGTGTCTTATGCCGCTTCAGGCACATTAACGACTCAAATTCAGCATGGTGCACCCTTTGAGTTATTTTTGTCAGCAAGCCCGTCTTATATCCAGCGGCTTATTGATGCTAAGTTAACAGATGGTAAGGCCGTTAATTATGCTCAATCGCAACTCGCATTTTTTGCTTCTAGTAAGTCAACATTACGTGTCGATAAGGATCTTAGCGGTCTAAAGCAAGCAATAGAACAAGGCACATTAAATAAAATTGCTATCGCAAATCCTCGCCATGCACCTTATGGACAAGCAGCACAATCAGCTTTGCAACAAGCGGGATTATGGCAGCAGATCCAACCTTATCTATTAATGGCAGAGAATGCTTCACAGGTTATGCAATTTTCTTTATCGACAGTAGTTGATGCTGGCTTTGTACCTTATGCACATATTATTCAGCCACAACTTGCTTCACAAGGCCGCTATGTTAAATTGGATGTCACATTACAACAGCAGGCCATTTCCTTACGTATGCCTACCAATATAAGTAAGCAGTTTTTGGACTATATGCAAACAGAGAAAGCACTTAAACTCTTCACGAAACATGGTTTCTTAGTAATGGAAAATTCTTAATGGATTGGCAAGCATTTGAGGTTTCAATGAGCTTAGCCTTACTAACCTGTTTAAGCCTATTGCCAATAGGCTTAGCTATAGCCTATTTTTTAGCGAAATCAAACTTTATTGGACGCGGTTTTATTGAAGCTATAATTACCTTGCCCTTAGTGTTGCCGCCAACAGTTTTAGGTTACTTTTTATTAGTAGGTATGGATAGTAATAGCTTTTTAGGAAGCTTATTTGTTACTTTAACAGGTCAGAGTTTGGCTTTTTCTTTTGTTGGTTTATGGTTCGCCTCAATTATTTATAGCTTACCGTTTGCCGTACAACCTATGTTACGTTCACTTGAAAGCATTGCCCCCGAAATTAGAGAGGCAGCATGGTGTAGTGGTCTGTCCAAATGGAAAACCTTTTTTAAGATTGAACTTCCTTTAGCATGGCCAGGCATTATTACAGCAATGGTACTGAGCTTTTCTCACACCTTGGGAGAGTTCGGTGTTGTGTTAATGATCGGTGGGAATATTGCGGGTGAAACACGAACCCTATCCATTGCCATTTATGACAGCGTATTAGCGTTTGATCATCAGCAAGCACAGTCTATGTCGCTTATTCTATTAGCGATTGCCTTAGTGACGATTACTATTGTTTATACCTTTAATCGTAAACAATCACGTTTGGCAGCATTCTAAAATGTTACATCTAAAAATACAGCAAACACGACCGACCACGCTTGATGTTGAGCTTAGCTGTGAAAAAGGTGAAGTACTGGCTTTAGTAGGGCCTTCAGGCGCAGGTAAATCAACTGTCCTACGTTGTATTGCTGGCTTGCAGTCACCTCAACGGGGAAGCATCTCTTGTAAAGGTGAGACATGGTTTGATAGCGAGACAAAAGTAAATCTCACGCCACAACAACGCCGTGTTGGAATGGTGTTTCAAAATTATGCATTATTTTCACATTTAACCGTGATGGAGAATATAAAACTTGCTCTAGATGTGGATAAAAATCTCCAATTGCAATATGGTGAACGGCTATTAGAACAAGTCAATCTTTCTGGTTTAGAACAACGCTATCCCCATCAACTATCGGGTGGGCAGCAACAACGAGTTGCCATTGCTAGAGCACTCGCAAGACAACCTGAAGTTTTACTACTGGATGAGCCGTTTTCAGCAGTAGATAAAGTGACTCGGCGTAAACTTTATATGGAGCTTAGTACGCTTCGTCGACAACTTGAGATGCCTGTTGTTTTAGTTACCCATGATCTAGATGAAGCTGCCATGTTAGCGGATAGTCTTTGTGTCATCCACCAAGGAATAACTCTACAACAAGGCGCTCCTGAGAAGGTGCTGTTTCAGCCTGATAATATCGCGATTGCACGACAGGTTGATGCTAGGAATGTATTTTCAGGGCAGTTAGTTGAGCATGAAAATACACTCAAGTTAAAGTGGCATGACTATTTGATCGATGTAGACAATAGCGCTACGTTTTCTATTAATCAGCATGTTCATTGGACATTGTCGCCAAGTAAAATATTACTTCATCAGAGAGTTAGAAAGTCTCGAGGAGAGTATGAAAATCCTGTCGTTGGAAAAATTTGTGAGCGGGTGACATTACGTGGCATTACGACTTTGTTTCTAGAAATTGAACATTCAAATAACACACGCTTGCAGATGGATTTGCCAGAGCACGTTGCAATGCGAAATCAGTTGGAAATTGGTGAAACTATTTCTGTGTCATTATTGGCGCAAGCAATTCATTTAATGAATAAATAGGCGAGTAAAGACTTTGACGTGTAAAATGTTCTGTTTTACATGATATACATCCACCTACATGGCCGCTTTACTAGAAGAAATCAATAAACGTCGCACGTTCGCGATTATTTCGCATCCCGATGCGGGTAAAACTACAGTGACTGAAAAACTACTATTATTTAGTGGTTCAATTCAAACTGCGGGTAGTGTTAAATCTCGTAAAACAGACCGCCATGCTACATCTGATTGGATGGATATGGAGAAAGAACGGGGTATTTCTGTTACGTCATCGGTGATGCAGTTTGAGCATAATGGCCGCGTTGTTAATTTACTAGATACTCCTGGTCATGCCGATTTCTCTGAAGATACGTATCGAACTTTAACGGCTGTAGATTCAGCATTAATGGTTATTGATATCGCTAAAGGTGTAGAGCAACGTACGATTAAGCTGATGGAAGTGTGTCGTTTACGTGATACGCCTATCTTAACCTTCATCAATAAAATGGATCGTGAAGGTCGTGATCCAATTGATATCTTAGATGAAGTTGAAACCATTCTCGGTATTAAGTGTGCGCCGGTCACATGGCCGATCGGCATGGGGAAAAGCTTTAAAGGTATTTTCCATTTAGCAAAAGACAGTGTTCATTTATTTGAACCACATAGTGATCAAGTCGGTGAGATTGTTGAAGGGTTAGATAATCCCCGTTTAGATGAATTATTTGGTGATATGGCTGAAGAACTGCGTGAAGAGATTGAGTTAGTACGTGGTGCTAGCCATGAATATGATCATGATGCTTTTTTAGAAGGTGAATTATCACCCGTATTCTTTGGTAGTGCGATGAATAACTTTGGTATTACCGAGTTAATGGATTCATTTGTTGAAATTGCACCTGCGCCACAAGGTCGAGAAACAAAGACTCGTCATGTTGAATCAACTGAAGAGCCCTTCAGTGGTTTTGTATTTAAAATTCAAGCTAATATGGATCCAAAACATCGAGATAGAATTGCCTTTTTACGTGTCTGCTCTGGCCAATATAAAAAAGGTATGAAAATGCGTCATGCGCGAACAGGTAAAGATGTTGTTATTGCTAATGCCGTAACCTTTATGGCGGCAGAGCGAGCTCAAGCTGAAGAAGCTTGGCCGGGTGATATCTTAGGTTTACATAATCATGGCACGATTCAGATTGGTGATACTTTTACCCAAGGTGAAGATATTCAATTTACAGGTATTCCTTATTTTGCCCCGGAACTGTTCCGCCGAGTTCGTTTGAAAGATCCTCTTAAAATGAAAGCTCTGCTTAAAGGCTTGCAGCAATTAAGTGAAGAGGGTGCAACACAATTATTTAGACCAACAGAAAACAATGATCTAATCTTGGGTGCGGTAGGTGTATTGCAGTTTGATGTGGTTGTTCATCGACTTAAAGGTGAATACAATGTTGATTGTATTTATGAACCTGTTCAGGTTTACACTGCACGATGGGTTTATTGTGATGATGAGAAAAAGCTAGAAGAGTTTAAGAAAAAAGCCGCTCAGAATTTAGCACTAGATGGCTCAGGTGGTTTGACGTATATTGCACCAACACGCGTTAATTTAGACTTAACAATGGAACGTTGGCCTGAGATTGAATTTAAGGCAACACGCGAGCATATATAAAATTAACTCTGTGAGTAAACTTGCATTTAGTGTGCGTTCTCAAGCAGAATGTAACTTAGTTCAATTATGAGTAGAAGAGGGCGTAAAAATGAAAGTAAGATCAATTACTAAAAATAAAGGTAAACCTGTAATAGGTTTAACGCCTACAGATTCACTTGATTTAGCTGTGGCACTCATGATGGACCATCATGTTGGTTCATTGGTTGTGACAGAAAATGATCAATTAGTTGGTATTTTATCTGAACGTGATTTATTAACTGTTTTGCATGGAAAACATGCAATGTGGTCGCCGTTGACTGCGGCAGATGCGATGACCGCGGCTCCTATCGTTTGTCATCCTGATAATACGTTAGAAGAAGTGATGAGCATGATGGTTGAGAACAATATTCGCCATCTGCCTGTTGTTTTTGAAGATAAATTGGAAGGGATGTTATCAATAACAGATATTGTTGAAGAACTGCTTAAAAAAGCGAAATTTGAGAATAAGTTATTGAAGAACTATATTCAAAACTGGCCTGATGCAGAAGAAGGTGATTTGTCTCAATAAGGTAAATCTGTAGATAAAATAAAAAAGGCGGTCATTGACCGCCTTTTTTATTACTAATTTAGAATGACTGGTTACTCTTCTATTGGAAAGGTCTCAGTACGCAAAATTTGTAAATTATTTTCATCAGCAAAATCTGTTAAAAAATCAAATAGCATTTCATCATCTACCTCTAGTGAGGCATCGATCACGACACATTTGACCCCTTCGATAGCGGCCAGTTTGACATTGGGATGAAAGATTATACGGCGACCAGGTCCGTAACTCGCGACAGCACCACACAGACGTTCAGCCCAGTCACTAGGACGGAACGTACCGCCTTCTTGTGTAATACCTTGAATAATGACTTTTCCAGTTGCTGCCATAGTGGACATTCTCATCGTAAATTATGTGTCTAATCGAAGTATTTTACTGCAAATCTGCCTGTTCGCGTAATAATATGAAAAATAAAGCTTATTAATGGTCATTTCAGTATGAAATATGAGCTATTGTAGCTTTTGCACATAGGTGAATTTAAGGCTATAGTCCCTTTTACAAATTCGTTAGAAAATGACAAGGTATTCTAAAATAATGGAAAGTAATAACAAGATGAGTCTTACAATGAAGGTTGTCATTGGCATGGGATTGGGGATTGTAATAGGGTTGTTTTTCAACCTTTCAGGCCTCAATTCTGACGGTGGTTTTGTTAATACTTACCTTGTTAATGGTGTATTTCATGTTATAGGGAAAATGTTTGTCAATGCATTGAAAATGCTTGTTGTACCATTGGTTTTTTTCTCTTTAATTTGTGGTGTATGTGGCATTGGAAACCTTCAAACACTAGGGCGAGTTGGTTCTAAGTCTTTTGCTCTTTATATGTTAACTACTGCAATTGCTATCACTATTGCTATAACGGTTGCAGTATCTGCTGGAATTGGCGAAGGTATGAACTTAGCAGGGACAGCAAATTTCACTGCCAAAGAAGCCCCCCCTTTAGTTGATGTGTTTATTAGTATTATTCCATCAAATCCTGTTAAGGCGATGGCTAATGGCGATATGTTGCCTTTAATCTTCTTCTCTATTTTGATTGGCATAAGTATGTTAATGGTGGGGAAAAAGGCAAAGAGCTTTATTGAAGGAGCAGAAATTGCCAATGAGATCATGATGAAAATGGTTACTATTGTGATGGCTGCAGCGCCTTATGCGGTGTTTGCTCTTATTGCAAAATCAATGGCTAACCTAGGAATGGATTTACTTGCCCAACTAGCGGGCTATGTTTTGGTGTTGGTGGGTTCATTGTTGTTACATCTTTTTGTAACATTAATGTTGGTGTTGAAACTGTTTTCTGGTTTAAGTCCAAAGATGTTCCTTAACAAAATTAGAAGTGCTCAGGTCTTTGCATTCAGCACCGCCAGTTCTAATGCAACGATTCCTGTGACATTAAGAGCCGTCACGGAACGTATGGGCGTGAATAACTCCGTTGCTTCTTTCACAGTCCCCTTCGGTGCGACTATTAATATGGATGGCACGGCGATTATGCAAGGTGTTGCTACTGTTTTTATTGCTAATATTTATAGTGCTGATTTAGGTACAGCCCAATACTTAACTGTTATTCTAATGTCTGTTTTAGCCTCTATAGGCACGGCAGGGGTGCCGGGTGTGGGCTTAATCATGTTATCAATGGTATTTGCACAAGTGGGCTTACCGGTTGAAGGAATAGGGTTAATTCTAGGTGTTGATAGGCTAATGGATATGATTAGAACTGCAGTGAACGTATCAGGTGATGCCGTTGTATCAACGATTGTTGCCAAGAGTGAAAATAAACTTGATCTAGCTGTCTATAACAATGCAGATGCAGGCATAGTGACCAATGATGATTTGTATGTTGATCAACGTGTCGAACAAGAATTCGCTGGGGTTATAGAAGAAACACATAATAAGCTATAAAGACCATCAATAAGTCTATATAGTCGTTATGCTATTTGAAACAAGAATGCTGAAGGGAATTCAATGATTTGTTTTACGGCATATACTTAATCACGTTAGAAAAGGGTCTATCAAGCGAGTTCTGATTTTCGTCATAAAACAAATAACACGGTTGAGCCTAATTCATTACAGTGGTAGGGCAAATTCTGATTTAATTCACGATGTTAATTGATGGCAGTCACAGATAAATTATTCATGAAAATCTATTTATAGACAGTAATAAACCCCGTATAATTAGCCGATTACCTTACTATGACCTAAGAGCAACCTAGTGGCTGATTACAAACATACCTTAAACTTGCCTGCAACAAAGTTCCCTATGAAGGCAGGCCTGCCTAATCGTGAACCGTTGATATTAAAGCGTTGGCAGGAGAATGACCTGTATCAGAAAATGCGTGATAATGCCCGAGGTCGTCCCGTATTTATGTTGCATGATGGCCCTCCGTATGCAAATGGTGATATTCATATTGGTCACGCGGTTAACAAAATTCTTAAAGATATTATTCTTAAATCAAAAACATTAAGTGGTTTTGACACCCCTTATGTGCCGGGTTGGGATTGTCATGGCTTGCCAATTGAACTCAATGTTGAGAAGAAAATTGGTAAACCAGGCAAAAAAGTAACCGCAGCTGAATTTAGAGCTGCATGTCGTGTCTATGCTCAAAAACAAGTTGATGGTCAGCGAGAAGATTTTAAACGTTTAGGGGTTTTGGCAGAGTGGGATAACCCATACCTAACAATGGACTTTAGTTTTGAAGCGGATATTATTCGCACATTGAATGAGATTGTTAAACAAGGTCATTTACACAAAGGTGTTAAACCTGTTCATTGGTGTGTGGATTGTGGCAGTGCTTTAGCTGAAGCTGAAGTTGAATATGAAGATAAAAAGTCTCCAGCCATAGATGTTCGATTTACTGTTATTGATAACGCTGCATTTGATGCTGCAACTAGTTCAACGGGTTCAGGCAAAATTAGTGTACCAATCTGGACGACAACGCCATGGACATTGCCTGCTAACCAAGCAGTATCGCTAAACCCTGCTTATGATTATGTTGTTGTACAAACAGCTGATGAACGTTTGTTATTAGCAGAAGCTTTATATGAATCAGCATTAGAACGTTACGGTATGTCAGGTGAAATAATCGCTCGCATCAAAGGTGAAGATGTTGAAGGTTTATTATTACAACATCCATTTTATGACAAACACGTGCCGATTATCTTAGGTGACCATGTTACTGCTGAAGCAGGTACGGGGGCTGTACATACTGCTCCAGGCCATGGTCAAGACGATTTCACTGTTGGTTTAAAATATGATTTAGAAGTTTATAATCCAGTCGGTTCAAATGGTGTGTTTTTACCTGATACTGAGATTTTTGCAGGTCAGTCAGTATTTAAAGCGAACCCAGCGGTTATTGAATTATTGAGCGAGAAAGGCGCCTTGTTGAAACATATTGATATTCAACATAGTTACCCACATTGCTGGCGACATAAGAGTCCAATCATTTTCCGTGCAACGCCACAATGGTTTGTAAGCATGGACCAAAATGGTCTACGTGATGCGGCAATGCAAGCCATCACTGAAACAAACTGGATGCCTGAGTGGGGTCAAAAACGTATTGAAGGTATGGTTGAAGGTCGCCCAGATTGGTGTGTATCTCGTCAACGTACTTGGGGTGTGCCGATTCCATTATTTGTTCATAAAGAAACAGGTGACTTGCATTCAAATACGCAAGCTATCATGGAGCAAGTGGCTGAGAAGGTTGAACAGCACGGTATTGATGCGTGGTTTGAGTCAGAGTCAACAGATTGGTTAGGTGATGATGCGGCAGACTATGACAAAGTATCTGATACGTTAGATGTATGGTTTGACTCAGGCGTGTCTCATGCTTGTGTTTTAGCGCGTCGTGAGAATCTACACCGCCCAGCTGATTTGTATTTGGAGGGTAGTGATCAACATCGTGGTTGGTTCCAATCATCATTGATTACATCTATTGCTTCTACAGGAAAAGCGCCGTACAAATCAGTATTAACACATGGTTTTGTGGTTGATGCTAACGGCAAGAAAATGTCGAAATCAGTCGGTAATGTGGTTGCGCCTCAAAAGGTGGTCAATAACTTAGGTGCTGATATTATTCGTTTATGGACGGCTTCTTCAGATTACAGTGCTGAAATGAGTGTGTCGGATGAAATTCTAAAACGTACTGCCGATTCATACCGTCGTATCCGTAATACATCTCGCTATTTATTATCGAATTTATTTGATTTTAATCCAGCAACAGATCTTGCTGCTATGGAAGATTTATTGCCATTAGATCGTTGGGCTGTTGATCGTGCTTATCAATGCCAACAAGATATTCTAGAAGCCTACGAAAGTTACAATTTCCATGTGATTTATCAGAAGATTCATAACTTCTGTGCTCAGGAAATGGGTAGTCTGTATTTAGATATGACTAAAGATCGCCAGTACACAATGCAAGGCGATAGTGCCGGACGTCGTTCAAGTCAAACTGCGATGTACCATATTATTGAAGCATTAACACGCTGGATGGCGCCAATTCTTAGCTTCACGGCTGATGAGTTGTGGGAATATCTACCAGGCGAGCACAATGAATCTGTATTATTAAACTCGTGGTATGAAGGTCTCGCACCTTTAGCTGATGATTCAAAATTTGATCTGGCATTTTGGGAGCAAGTATTTACGGTTCGTGATGCTGTTTCTAAAGAGTTAGAAACATTACGTGCTGATGGCAAGATTAAAGGGGGGTTAACAGCTGAAGTATCACTTTATGCAGAACCTGTATTATTTGAGACATTAAATGCCTTGGGTGACGAGCTGAAATTTGTCTTGATTACATCGCGCGCAAGTTTATTGCCAGAGAGTGATAAGCCGAGTGATGCAATAGAATGTTCTGTATCAGGTCTGTCATTAGTGTTAACACCTTCTGATCATGAGCGTTGTGATCGTTGTTGGCATCAAACAGAAGAAGTCGGCAAAGATGAAACACATCCAGAATTATGTGATCGTTGTATTGATAATGTTGATAGTGAAGGCGAACAGCGCCTTTATGTCTAGCAAGGTTAAATGATTAGATGTTGAAATACTTATGGCTATCAGGCTTGGTTGTTGTATTAGACCAAGTATCAAAATGGCTGATGGTGTCATGGCTATCACTCTATGAAACGGTGGCTGTGATTCCTTATTTCAACTTAACAATGGCCCATAATTCAGGGGCTGCATTTAGCTTTTTAGCAGGTGCTGGTGGTTGGCAACGTTGGTTTTTTGTCGGGCTTGCATTAGTCATTAGTATTGCCTTATTTATCTGGCTCAAAAAGCTCAGTACACAGGCTAAATTAGAAGCGATTTCTATTAGCATGATTTTAGGTGGCGCCATTGGTAATGTAATTGATCGACTTTATTTTGGTTATGTTATCGACTTTTTAGATGTATATGTCGGCTCGTATCACTGGCCAGCTTTTAATATTGCAGATTCAGCTATTGTGGTGGGTGCGGCTTTATTAATTATTGATAGCTTTAGAGCTGAGCCGAATCAAGATCAGGGGCAAGTATGAGTAGTTTGTCGAAAATATGCTTGTCATCCTCGCGCATGCGGGGATCCATGGACAGTGAAAATAGCGACTATCGTTGGATTCCCATTTTCATGGGAATGACGGGAGTGCTACAAAAATGAGTTTTTGTGATCTCGCTTTAGACTGTGTGACTAAAATACAGCCTTATGTGCCTGGCAAACCGATTGAAGAGTTGGAACGTGAGTTAGGCATTACAGATATCGTCAAACTTGCCTCTAATGAAAATCCATTAGGCCCATCAGATAAAGTATTGGCAGCTATAGCTGAAGCAAGTAGGGATGTAACTCGTTATCCTGATGGTAATGGTTTTACATTAAAGGTCGCATTGGCTGAGAAATATAAGCTTAATACAAATCAAGTTACGCTTGGCAACGGTTCAAATGATGTATTAGAGTTGATTGCTCGGGCATTTGTATCACCTGAGGAAGAGGTGATGTTTTCTCAATATGCCTTTGCTGTTTATCCATTGGTGACTCAAGCGATTGGTGCTAAAGCAGTGATCGCAGCGGCACGTGATTATGGTCACGACCTGCAAGCTATGAGTACTTTAATTAGCTCTAAAACAAAACTGATTTTTATTGCCAACCCCAACAATCCAACGGGAACATATCTTCCTGTAAATGAATTAGAAGCTTTTATTGCCCAAGTTGCAGAGCAAACACTTGTTGTATTAGATGAAGCCTATGTTGAATATGGTGAGCAGGATATTGATAGCATTAGTTTATTGAATAAGTATCCAAACTTAATTATTACACGAACATTTTCTAAAGCTTATGGTTTAGCTGGATTACGAGTAGGTTATGCCTTATCTCACCCTGAGGTGGCTGATCTATTAAATCGTATTCGCCAACCATTTAATGTTAATAGTTTAGCCCTTGCAGCAGCAAAGGTTGCTTTGACTGATGATGATTATATTGTTAAAACTAAACAACATAATGATGCAGGAATGAGCCAGTTACTTGCTGGCTTGGCTGTTTTAGGCTTAAGTGCTATTCCATCAAAAGGTAACTTCATTACTGTTGATGTGAAACGGAATGGTGAAGAGGTCTTTGCTGAGTTATTACGTTTAGGTGTGATTGTTCGCCCTGTTTCAAACTACGGTTTGCCAAAACATATTCGAGTAAGTATCGGTTTAGAACATGAGAACCAACGCTTTTTAGATGCATTGGGGAAAATAGTATGATTAATCGTCTTGCCGTTATTGGTGTTGGATTAATAGGTGGCTCACTCTCCTTAGCATTGAAACAAGCAGGTGAAGTAGGCGAAGTTATTGGTTATTCACGTACGGAAACTGTACGTCAGGAAGCATTAGACTTAGGTGTTATTGATATCGCGGCATCAAGTATTAGTGATGCCGTTAAAGATGCAGATATGATTTTCCTTGCCGTACCGATGGCTGCAATGGAAACAGTATTAACGGAGCTTGTAGAACATATAAAAGAGGGTGCCATTATTACTGATGGCGGCAGTGCTAAAGGTCAATTAGTTGATATTGCTAGAGAAGTGCTAGGCGATAAGTTCAGTCAGTTTGTACCGGGACATCCGATTGCAGGGACAGAAAAAAGTGGCCCCAGCGCAGCATTTTCAACGTTGTACCAAGAGCATCGTGTTGTATTAACACCTGTAGCAGAAACAAATAGTGATGCGTTAAAAACTGTCCGTGAGATGTGGCAGCAAACAGGTGCTGAAGTATTTGATATGGATGTGAAACATCATGATGTTGTATTAGCAGCAACTAGTCATCTACCGCATATATTGGCCTTTAATTTGGTCGGTATGTTGGCAGAGCGAGATGATTGTGATGAAGTATTGCGTTATGCCGCTGGTGGCTTTAAAGATTTTTCACGCATAGCATCCAGTGATGCGGTGATGTGGCGAGACATATGTTTGAGTAATAGTGAGGCAGTTTTAGGTTTGATACAGCAATATCAGCAAGGATTATCTAAGCTTGAGAATGCTATAAAAAACCAAGATGGTGACACCTTAAAAACAGTATTCGAGCGTGCTAAACAAGCACGTGATACACGATTTAAAGATTAATACGTCTGCATGTGTAAAGGTATTAATAAGATTTATGAATATGGAGTTGATTAGCAGTGAGTAGTGAACAGAAAAAGAACTATGTAGTACAACCTGGTGGAAAATTACAAGGTAAAATACGTGTGCCTGGTGATAAATCAATCTCACATCGCTCTATTATGCTTGGTTCTTTAGCTGAAGGTGTAACAGAAGTTACTGGATTTCTTGAAGGAGAGGACGCTCTAGCAACATTAGCGTCATTTCGTGCTATGGGTGTACAGATTGATGGACCTAAAGATGGCCAAGTCACTGTTCATGGTGTTGGAATGCATGGCCTAAAAGCACCAGAAGGTGATGTTTACTTAGGTAACTCTGGCACGTCAATTCGATTATTAAGTGGTTTGCTTTCTGGACAGAATTTTGAAAGTACGCTGACAGGCGATAAGTCTTTGTCAGGCCGCCCAATGCGTCGTGTAACCGATCCTTTAGCGAAAATGGGGGCGGTAATTGATAGTCATGATGGTAAACCACCGTTAACTATTAAGGCTGGTAACACACTATCTGGAATCACCTATACATTACCAATGGCAAGTGCCCAAGTTAAGTCATGTGTTTTGTTAGCAGGTATGTATGCACAAGGCACAACAACTGTAACTGAACCCGCTCCAACACGTGATCATACCGAACGCATGCTTACAGGCATGGGGTATAAAGTTGATGTGCAAGGTGATACGGTTTCACTCGAAGGTGGTGGCAAACTAACAGCAACTAATATTGATGTACCAGCCGATATTTCATCAGCTACCTTCTTTATGGTCGGTGCAGCAATCTCAGAGGGTTCTGATATTACCCTTACTCATGTTGGTATTAATCCAACACGTATTGGCGTTATTAATATCTTACGTTTAATGGGGGCTGATATTACCTTGGCGAATGAAGGTTTAACAGGTGGTGAACCCGTTGCTGATATTCGTATTAAATATGCCCCACTGAAAGGAATTCAAATTCCTGAAGACCAAGTGCCTCTGGCTATTGATGAATTTCCAGCACTATTTGTAGCTGCAGCATGTGCAGAGGGACAAACTGTTTTAACAGGTGCAGAAGAGCTAAGAGTTAAAGAAAGTGATCGCATTCAAGCAATGGCTGATGGTTTACAAATTTTAGGCATTGATGCCCAATCTACAACTGATGGCATTATTATTAATGGTGGTGTGATTGGTAGTGGCGAAGTTGAAAGTCATGATGATCACCGAATTGCGATGTCATTTGCTATTGCAGGCCTGCAAGCTGGTGGAACGATTGTTGTTAATGACTGTGCGAATGTAGCAACATCCTTCCCTAATTTTGTAGCTTTAGCTAATGAAGCAGGCTTAGAATTGGAAGAAGTAGATGCCTAATGCACCCGTATTAACAATTGATGGACCAAGTGGTTCTGGTAAAGGAACTGTTGCGCAACTTATGGCAAAAACGTTAGGCTGGCACTATTTAGATAGTGGTGCAATCTATCGTGTTCTTGCTCAAGCTGCGATTAAACATGAAGTAGATTTAGCAGACGAATCAACATTAGCCGAGATGGCGCAGGATTTAGATTTAGTTTTTTCTTTAGATGACGATGCACTAATTGTTATGCTTGAAGGTGAGGATGTGAGTCTGCTAATACGCAGTGAACAGGCGGGTAACGCGGCATCTAAGGTCGCAGCATTGCCTTTAGTTCGTGCTGCATTATTAAATCGTCAGCATGATTTTAGACAATTACCGGGCTTAGTTACTGATGGTCGAGACATGGGAACCGTTGTTTTTCCTGATGCAGAGCATAAAGTTTATTTGACTGCAAGTGCTAAGGTTCGAGCAGAAAGACGATATAAGCAGTTGAAAGAGAAAGGAATTGAGAGTAACATTTCCGCTCTTGAAGCTGAAATTTCAGAGCGAGATGATAGAGATAGTCAACGTGACGTAGCGCCATTAAGGCCTGCAGATGATGCACTGCAACTAGATTCGAGCGCGTTAGGAATTGAAGATGTGTACAAACGTATCATAGCAAAATGTTCTGATATGTAATTTGAGTGCTTATCAATAAGAATTTTATAGATAAGTTTTTTTAACTTCCTGCATTTGCAGGTATTTTTGAGTGGTTTTGTTATTTTTTTAGTCAAAACCAAGGATAAATAATAATGAGCGAAAGCTTTGCGGATCTCTTTGAAGAGAGTTTAAGTTTAACACCTATGCAACCAGGTAAAATTGTATCTGGTATGGTTGTAAGTGTTGGTTCTGATGTTGTAATGGTAAATGCTGGTTTGAAATCAGAAGGCGCCATTCCTGTTGAAGAATTTTATAACGAAAAAGGTGAAATCACTGTAGAAGTTGGTGATTTGGTGGATGTTTCTTTAGAAACATTAGAAGATGGTTTCGGTGCAACGCAACTATCTCGTGAAAAAGCCAAAGCAGCTGAAGCATGGATCAAACTAGAACATGCGTTTGAAGGCAATGAAACTGTTACTGGTGTGATGACTGGTAAAGTAAAAGGTGGTTTCACTGTAGAACTAGAAAACATTCGTGCGTTCCTACCTGGTTCATTAGTTGATGTTCGTCCACTTCGTGATACTTCTCACCTTGAAGGCAAAGAGCTTGAGTTCAAGTTAATCAAACTTGATCGTCCACGTAACAACATCGTTGTTTCTCGCCGTGCAATCATGGAAGCAGAAAACAGTGTTGAACGTGAAGCGTTATTAGAAACATTAGAAGAAGATAAAATCGTTAAAGGTGTGGTTAAAAACCTTACTGACTACGGTGCGTTCGTTGACCTTGGTGGTATCGATGGTCTTCTACATATCACTGATATGGCTTGGAAACGTGTTAAACACCCATCTGAAGTTGTTACTATTGGTGATGAGATTGAATGTCAAGTTCTTAAATTTGATAAAGAACGTGAACGTGTATCTCTAGGCTTGAAACAAATGGGCAGCGATCCTTGGCAAGATATTGCTAACCGCTACCCGAACACTAGCCGTCTACAAGGTAAAGTTACAAATATTGCTGACTACGGTTGCTTTGTTGAGATTGAAGATGGTGTTGAAGGTTTAGTTCACATGTCTGAAATGGACTGGACTAACAAAAACGTACACCCATCTAAAGTTGTTCAATTAGGTGATGAAGTTGGCGTTATGGTTCTAGACATTGATGCTGAACGTCGTCGTATCTCTTTAGGTATGAAACAGTGCAAACCAAATCCTTGGGAAGAGTTTGCAATGACTCATAACAAGGGTGACAAAGTATCTGGTTCAATTAAATCAATCACAGATTTCGGTGTATTCATCGGTCTTGATGGTGGTATTGATGGTTTGATTCACTTATCTGATCTTTCTTGGGAAGAAGAAAACGAAGACTTAATTCGTGATCATAAGAAAGGTGATGATTTAGAAGCTGTTGTATTAGCGATTGATCCTGAACGTGAGCGTATCTCGTTAGGTGTTAAGCAAATGCAATCTGACCCATTCTCTGAATACATGTCAGAGAACCCACGCGGAACTGTCGTTACAGGTACAGTAAGTGAAGTTGATGCACGTGGTGCAACAGTGACATTAGCTGAAGGTATCGAAGGTTACATCCGTGTTGCTGATATTTCACGTGAACGTACTGAAGATGCTAGTAAAGTATTATCAGTAGGTGATAAAGTTGAAGCTAAGTTCACAGGAATGTCTCGTAAAGACCGTACTTTGACACTATCTATCAAAGCGAAAGATTCTGAAGAAGAAACTGAAGCGTTGAAAGAATACTCTAATGTTTCTAGCGATGGTGCTACAACATTAGGTGATTTGTTAAAAGAACAAATGGATCAAAAGTAATAGCTAAGATTAGATGATAAATTTAAGCACCCAAACAGATGTTTGGGTGCTTATTTATTTTAGCTTGAGTTGTAACTAGTTTTAATACATAGAATAAAGTTTTAAGATTATTCTTAGGAAATTAAGAAATATGACAAAATCAGATTTGATTGAAATATTGTCTGAAAAACAATCACTATTAAATTACCGTGATGTTGAATTAGCAGTAAGACTAATCCTTGAACAAATGAGTGATAATTTATCAAGTGGCGAACGTATTGAAATTCGCGGCTTTGGTAGTTTTACTTTACACCACCGTCCACCTAGAGTTGGCCGTAATCCTAAAAGTGGTGAATCAGTTGAATTGAGCGAAAAATATGTACCTCATTTCAAACCAGGTAAAGAATTACGTGATCGTGTTAACGATGCCGCTGGTTTTTAGATCCTAACGATATGAAGTTTAGTCTCGAGTCTAACTCAGACGTGAATGAAATTATTTCTTATGACGATAATCATGTCGTCATAAGGCTTCGTGATAATCCTGACTTATTACGATTAGAGGACAATCTAATCCTCACTCCAAACCAAATTGTGCAAAATAAAACTATATCTAACAATATAGAGCATGATGAACTCCAATATTTAATAGCTTTAGAGCCTGAAGTGTTAATTCTAACCAAACTTTCAGCTAAGCATATTCCCCCCCCAATTTTAGTTAAATTGTCACAGCATTCTATTGGTGTTGAGTCAATGTTATTAGGTGCTGCTTGTCGAACCTATAATTTATTAGCAGCAGAAGGGCGTCGAGTTGTGCTGGTGCTTAATTTTGGGTTTACAGCTTAAAATTAACGCAAGCGTCTAGAATCCGTACCATTTCTACGTGTACAGTCAAGTTTTCCTTATCTATTCATTGCGCGATAAAGTAATGATTTAGCATACATTTCATAAATACACTTCAAATGCCGACTCCTACAAGCTTGACCTTAGACACTGAAAAATGGACAATCGTTCCTACGAGTTTTTGTAAGGCATATAACGCGACCTTATGGCTTTTCGCTCATAACCTGATCTAGATCAAGTAATGGGTGGAGTCTGAGCGTTAGATCTGCTGTAAAATGCAGCGTGCTTTATTGATAAGCGTGATGGAATGGGTCAATACCTTTCGGTATCGAAGGGTAAAGAGAATGTTTTTCATTGATAGAAAAGGGTGTGGTCGCTATGCAAGCGGAACAGCAATATAGTTTTCAAATAGTTAAATGGTTTGCCTACATGGCAGTCGTTTACTTAGTAGTTGGTACGGGAATAGGTGTTTATATCGCCTCTGAGTTGGCTTGGCCAGTTCTTAACTTCGATAGTCCGTATATTAGTTTTGGTCGTTTACGTCCGTTACATACCAATGCGGTTATTTTCGCATTTGGTGGTTCAACGTTAATGGCGACGGCTTATTACATTGTGCAACGTACATCTGGTGTACGTTTGTGGAGTGATAAGCTAGCTTGGTTTACATTCTGGGGCTGGAATTTAGTTATTGTCAGTGCCGTAATTACCCTTCCTTTAGGTCTTACACAATCTAAAGAATATGCGGAATTAGAATGGCCAATCGATATTTTAATTGCTGTTGTATGGTTAGCATATAGCTTTAACTTCATCATGACGCTTGCAACACGTAAGGTGTCTCATATCTATGTAGCGAACTGGTTCTTCCTAGCTATGATGATTATGATCACGTACTTACATGTTGTGAACAGCTTATCTATCCCAGTTGAATTGTTTAAATCATATTCAATCTTCTCTGGCGTGCAAGATGCGATGATCCAATGGTGGTGGGGACATAATGCGGTAGGTTTCTTCCTAACTGCTGGTTTCTTAGGGATTATGTATTACTTCGTTCCTAAACAAGCGAATCGTCCTATTTATTCTTACCGTTTATCAGTTATCCATTTCTGGGCTTTAACATTTGGTTATGTGTGGTTAGGTGCTCATCACCTTCAATACACAGCATTACCAGATTGGACGGGTTCATTAGGTGCTGCTATTTCATTAGCAATGATCATCCCATCATGGGGTGGTGCGATTAATGGTATGTTCACATTAAGTGGTGCATGGGATAAATTACGTACAGATTACATCTTACGTTTCCTTATTGTGTCATTAGCGTTCTACGCAATGTCTACATTCGAAGGTCCTGTAATGGCTGCTAAGACAGTTAATGCTTTATCTCACTACACTGACTGGACTATCGGACATGTACATGCGGGTGCTTTAGGTTGGGTTGCAATGGTTTCTATCGGTGCTATCTACCATATGGTAGAGCGTCTATGGGGAACAACTATCTGGTCTGTTAAGTTAGTTAACTTACACTTCTGGATGGCAACAATTGGTACGGTTGTTTACATCACTGCGATGTGGGTATCTGGAATCATGCAAGGTCTAATGTGGCGTGCATATGATGATTACGGTAACTTGGCTTACACATTCGTTGAATCAGTTGCCCAAATGCATCCATATTATGCGATGCGTGCTGCAGGTGGATTAATCTTCTTCCTAGGTGCATGCGTGATGTTATTTAATGTTACTGTCACTATTCGTAAAGCTATGGCTGATTCATCTGCGAAATCAGCAGCTCTTGCTAACGCTAATATTTAAGGGAGACTGGAATGTCTGAAAATAACTCAAATGAACCAGTTACCTTTCAAGAGAAGCTGGAAAAGAACGTATGGGCACTTGTCTTAGCAACCGCTATGATAGTGTCAGTAGGTGGTATCGTAGAAATCGTACCATTATTCTATTTAGATACAACAATGGAAGATATTAATCACCCTGAATTTGAAGAGCTTAAAGGTGTACGTCCATACACAGCTCTTGAATTGGCAGGGCGTGATATCTACCAACGTGAAGGGTGTTACTTGTGTCACTCACAAATGATTCGTCCTTTCCGTGATGAAAAAGATCGTTATGGTCATTATTCATTAGCGGTAGAGTCTAAGTATGATCACCCATTCCAATGGGGCTCTAAACGTACTGGTCCAGATATCGCTCGTTTAGGTGGTAAGTACTCTGATGAATGGCATAGACAACATTTGCGTGCTCCACGTAGTGTTGTACCTGAGTCAGTAATGCCGAACTACCCATGGTTAGATAACGCTACTATTGATGGTGTTGGTATTGAAAAACGTGTGAAAGCGATGAGAGTTCTTGGTGTGCCTTATAGCGATGAAGATATCAATGGTGCAGCAGCTTCAGTTGAAGGTAAAACTGAAATGGATGCAATGGTTGCTTACCTTCAAGTATTAGGTACCATGATTAAATTTGAACCAGGTAGAGATTACCGTGACTAAACTTCAAGAGTATTTCCATACTGAATGGAGTGCGATGACAGGTACAGACTGGTTTGGGCTTGTGTTGACTGTGGTTGTGTTTTTAGTGATTTTTGTTGCCTATGTTTGGGTATTGAATCCTAAAAATAAAGAAGAGATCGAATCACATCGCACCATGCTTTTAGATGAAAACGATATAGAATCGGAGAAATAAGATGGCAGATAAAAAGAGTAACCCTGCTCAAGTGGAAGATACTGGCCATGTATGGGATGGGATTAGAGAACTAAATAATCCATGTCCACGTTGGTGGCTAAATTCACTTTGGTTAAGTGGGATAATGGTTATTGTTTACTTTATTCTTTACCCATCATTACCATTAGTTAATGATAGTACTAAAGGTTTGCTTGGTTGGACGCAGATTAAAGAGTACAAAGAAGACCTTGCGAAAGTAGAAGCTATTCGAGCTCCATCTGAAATGCGTTTAGCTGAAATGACGGTACAAGAAATTCTTGCTGACCAAGAAATGCTAAATTACGCGATTGGTTCAAGTAAAGTGCTTTATGGTGATAACTGTGCAGCATGTCATGGTACAGGTGGTGCTCCAGCTGAAGCGGCTGGTTATCCAAATCTGACAGATGATGATTGGTTATTTGGTGGGTCAATTGATGATATTCAAATGAGTATCGCCAATGGTCGTGCTGGAACAATGATGGCACACGCAAACTTACTTAACGCTGAAGAAGTGGATCAATTAGTACAGTTTGTTGTTGATAGCTCAAACGGTACTGCTAACGAAGCAGGTTTAGCGCTCTATACAGCTAAAGGTTGTTTTGCTTGTCATGGTGCTGATGCTAAAGGTGTCAAAGCTATGGGTTCTGCAAACTTAACAGATAAAATCTGGCGCTTCTCAGGTGATGCGGAACAAATTCGTCATACCATTCTTCATGGTGTAAATGACGCATCTGATCCAGAAACACGTATTGCTGTTATGCCTCAGTGGAGTGAAAAACTTGCGATTATGTTACAAGTTAGAGCTGATGCAATTGCTGATGAAGAAGATCCAAACGATATTGATTGGGCTGATGAATTAGAAGGCGATGAAGCTGAGCGTTTAACAGAAACTGAAATCAAAAAGTTAGCAGTTTATGTTCACCAGTTCGGTGGTGGTCAATAATATAAATCTGTAGAGATCATTACTATTTCTATTGAATTTGGAGAGTTATTATGAATGTAGATTGGGTTTCAATATCGGTAATTGCTAGTGTTATAGCAATGATTGCCGGACTTGCTTATTTTGTTCATTATGCCTTAAAGCATATCAATGAAGATAAGTCTGATGATTAATCAGCTAAATTAATCACTAAAAGCCGGCTATTAGCCGGCTTTTTTTATTAAAAAAATAGTTAATAATTAGTATAAGTAAATGCTTATATTGATCTGAACATGCTATAATTTGGCAAAATATATAGCTAGGATAATCTTGTGACTGAAGAATCAAATAAACAAACAACAAATGTAGATGACATATATGAAGAAGTGTCAGAGTGGCATATTAATGTTGGTGGTATAAAGATTGTCGCAAAACGCTTAGCAGGACGATTTCGCACCTTGAAATGGGTTGGCATGTCAATTTGGTCGCTACTGTTTTTAGGGCCTTATCTACGTTGGGGTGACTCACAAGCCATTTTATTTGACTTGCCTAACCGTCAATTCAATATTTTTGATACTACCATCTATCCTCAAGATATTTGGATGTTGTCACTTACCTTGCTTTTCTTTGCTATCTTACTTGCAGCAGTCACAAGTATTGCTGGGCGTGTGTTTTGTGGATATTTCTGTTTTCAAACTGTTTGGACAGATATTTTTACATGGCTTGAAGGTAAGCTTGAGGGGAATACGCCTCAAAAAGCAATGAAATTTAACAATGCACCATGGACTATTCACAAGCTTAGTCGCAAAGTATTTAAGCATACGCTATGGCTATTAATCGGTCTGTTGACGGGGATCTCTTTTGTAGCTTGGTTTACTGATTCCTTTGAATTATGGGCAAATATCGCTAGCTTAGATATTTCGATGACTGCAGCCGTTATCATTATGGCTTTCACCTTTGGAACGTATACATTTGCTGGTTTTATGCGTGAGCAAGTATGCTTCTGGCTATGTCCATACGCACGACTACAGGGTGTAATGTATGATCAAGATACCTTGTTACCTTCTTATGATGCTGAACGTGGTGAACCGCGTGGTCGAATTAAGAAAGGCCAAGACAACTCTGCTAAAGGAAGTTGTGTAGACTGTAATGTCTGTGTTGCAGTATGTCCTACTGGTATTGATATTCGTAAAGGACAACAAGAAGGTTGTATCACTTGTGGGATGTGCATAGATGCCTGTGACAGTATCATGGACAAGGTTAAACAACCTCGTGGTTTAATTCGTTATGCATCGTATAAAGAATTACATCATAATGCTGCATCAATACCATTGTATAAGCGTTTTAGGGTTATTATTTACGCTTTAATTTTACTCAGTGCGATGTCAGGCATTATTTATGGTTTTATTCATTTATCACCAACAGAGTTTAAAGTGGTACATGAAAGACAACCCTTATTTGTTCGCTTAAGTGATGGCTCAATTCAGAACAAATATACGATCAAACTATTAAATAAAACAAAAGAAACACTTGAGATTAAATTTGGTATTAAGGGATTAGAAGGTGCGTCACTTCATGGTCTAAAACTAATGACTGTTGAACCAGGAAAAGTGGTTCCAGTAACAGCGCTAGTAAGAGTGACTGAAGACAAATTGAAAAAAGGCGTTACACCCATTATATTTACTGGTGAGGTTGTATCAGATTCAAGCATCACTTTAAATTATAAAAGTATGTTCATGAGCCCTAAATAAAGAGATTAAGTTACATTATAATGAATATTTCACAGAGCAATAAAGAAGCACTTAAGAACCCGTGGGTTTTAGCAATAATACTGTTTGTACTTACATTCGTGACGATGAATGCAGTATTTATATATTTAGCATTTAAGTCGCCACCAAGTTTAGTAGATAAAAACTTCTACGAGAATGGTCAAAACTTTGAAGAAATTCAGCAGAAAATTGATCAACAAAAAGCATTAGGGTGGAGTGGCGTTTTATTTGTTCCGACAAAAACGCGTGTTAATCAATCTCAAAAATACGAAGTATTAATTCAAGGTAAAAACTCTACTTCTTTAGCTTTAGATTCAGTGAAAATTAAAGCCTATCGTCCCTCTGATGAAACGGCTGATTTTTCAGCAACCATGATTAATTCAAAGCCTGGAACGTATGAAGCTGAATTAAGTTTTAATTTGCCTGGAACATGGGATGTAGTAGTTGAGGCCCTGCAAGGTGAAAATGAATTTGTTATGTTAAAACGGGTGACGATCTCACCATA
>Ga0209494_1000205_pt1 | contig 25170 bp, 28 predicted proteins | sample EN1Hudseemescosm_FD_184628 | JGI IMG/M metagenome (GOLD analysis project Ga0209494, IMG submission 184628) | Methane-oxidizing microbial communities from mesocosms in the Hudson Canyon - EN1B Hudson Canyon (SPAdes) (version 2) | ecosystem: Environmental > Aquatic > Marine > Cold seeps | place... | reverse complement strand
TTAGTCTCCGATTTCATGGTCGCTTTGTGACTCTGTCCTGGCTCACGTAAACGCGTACTCAAATCGACAAAACCAGGGCAAACAATATGCCCTTGCGCATTAATGCTAGTATCAGCAATAAACCCACCAGGTGCATGCATAATACCGACAATCTTGCCACCTGCAATATACAGCGAACCTTGTTGGTCAAGACCATTTTTCGAGTCAATAATATGCCCATTAACAATTTCAATACGCATTATTCTGCACCTCTATTGCCATTCATGGTCATGGATAAAACGGCCATACGTACAGCAATACCATTGCTAACTTGTTGTAAAATTACAGACTGCGGCCCATCAGCCACGCTAGAAGAAATTTCAACACCGCGATTTATTGGCCCAGGATGCATAACAATGGCATCCTTATTAGCAATTTTTAGCTTTTCACTGGATAAACCAAAGCATTTAAAATACTCACTTTCACTCGGTAAAAACGCACTATTCATACGTTCTTTTTGTAAACGCAGCATAATAATCACATCGACATTTTTTAAACCAGCGTTCATATCATGATAGACAGAAACACCTAAATCTTCGACTTGTGCAGGCAGCAAGCTCTTAGGTGCAATCACTCGAACTTCTTCTGCACCGAGTATATTTAAAGCAAGTATCTGCGAGCGTGCGACGCGTGAATGTAAAATATCACCGACGATAGCAACTCGCAAGCCAGAAAACTGTTTTTTAACACGGCGAATAGTAAACATATCCAGCATCGCTTGTGTTGGATGTTCGTGTTGACCATCACCGGCATTAATAACATTAATATGCGGTGCGGTATGCTGAGCAATAAAGTGCGCGGCGCCGCTAAGCGAATGGCGCACAACAAACATATCGACCTGCATGGCCTCCATATTACGAATAGTGTCCAATAAACTTTCGCCTTTTGAGGTCGCAGAAGTCGCAATATTCATGCTTAATACATCAGCGGAAAGGCGTGTTGCTGCTAATTCAAACGTAGCACGCGTGCGCGTACTATTTTCAAAAAATAAATTAACAATAGTTTTACCGCGCAATAAGGGAAATTTCTTAATATTTTGCTCGGAAACATCCGCAAAAGATTCCGCAGTATCTAAAATGTCGGTCAGTAAGTCCTTATTTAAACCTTCAATACTTAGAAAATGGCGTAATTTACCTTGTGCATTTAATTGTAAATTTTCAATCGCGGGCATACCTTCTCCTTTCGATCATAATATCTAATGGCTCTGGTCCCGTCACTTTAATACGCTGCCCATCAGCCAAAGAAATTTGTGCGCCAACACAATCAGGACGAATAGGCACTTGCCTGCCATCGCGTTCAATTAAGACACCTAAAATAACTTGGTGAGGCCGTCCAAAATCAAAAATTTCATTTAATGCTGCACGTATTGTTCTGCCCGTATAAAACACATCATCAATCAAGATAATATCGCGCCCTTCAATAGTAAAAGGGAGCGTGCTTTGTTTAACTTTGGGATGCATGCCAATCTGAGAAAAATCATCTCGATAAAAAGAAATATCCAACACTGCCAAAGGCTCTTTAATATTTAGCCAATGATGTATTTTTTCTGCCACCCAAACACCCCCCGTATGAATACCGATAACAATAGGATCGGTAATTTGGCGCTGCTCGATAAGCTCAATCAGGGATGACTCTAATTGATTGAATAAAACGGGAATTTCAATGTGTTCAATAGCCATTTTTTATTGTTGTTGATTTAACCAAGATTGAAGAATTAATTGCGCTGCTAATTGATCTTGAACTTCCCAGAGTTTACTCGCATTTACATGCAGATCATCATACAGCATTTGTTTTGCCTCAAAAGTAGATAAAGCCTCATCTACTTGGAAGACAGGAAGGTTATAACGGCCATTTAATTGGCGGCAGAATTTTAACATTCTGGGGGTAATAATATTATCACTACCATCTGCTTGGCGAGACACGCCAACCACTAAGCCAGTCGGCTGCCACTCACTAATTAATCCGCTAATTTTATCCCAATCGGGTGTTTGATTGAGCGAACGAATAGTCATCAGCGGACTGGCTGTTTTAGTCATTAATTGACCAACGGCAGTGCCTATTTTTTTATTGCCAAAATCAAAGCCCAAATAAGTTTCTGATTGTAAACCCGCCAGTACAGGATCTTTTTTATGCATGGCCCGTTTGCGTGCTTAATAAGTTAATATCTAGCCCCATTTTATGTGCAGCGGTATTCCATCGCTGACTGATCGGGGTATCAAAAACAACGCTTTCATCATAATGCGTATTGAGCCACGCATTTTCTTTTATTTCTCTTTCCAACTGCTCTTCTCCCCAGCCAGCATAACCGAGAGCAATTAAAAACTTTTGCGGACCTTGATTGACCGCAATGGCTTTTAAAATATCGCGTGATGTTGTTAACGAAAGCGTGTCTGATACGGGGATACTCGACTCCCAAAGCTCTTCTGACGTTTGATGCAAAACAAAGCCGCGCTCTTGCTGTACGGGGCCGCCAGCAAAAACCGGCAGTTTAGCTATTTTTTCATCCCCAACCGAGATATCCATTTGCTCCAAAATATCACCCAATGTCATTTGTAAAGGGTGGTTAATAACCAAGCCTAAGGCGCCTTCACTATTGTGTTGGCAGATGAAAGTCACGCCATGAAAAAAGTTAGGGTCTTTTAAATTAGGCATTGCAATCAGCAATTGATTTTTAAAGGAGCTAGTTTCGTGCATAAACCTTTATTTCCTAAATGGTTATTTATCAGAGTAATTATAATGCTTATAAGGCTATTAATAGTGACGACGATACAATGTTTTCAAAGCGCTTGATAGCGCTTTATTGTATTTTGCGTAATAAAACCGCTACTTTTGAGTAAGTGATTTCTATAACACTAAATTCCACGTGCCATTTCAGGCAGATCATCGCGCAAGCCCATCGCATAGCGATTAAAGTAATTCTTTAACCATGCACTATGATTCACCCAGCTCATACCTGTGCCACGCAACTGACGAAAAGCTTCATTATCAGTCGTATACATTTTATTAATCACATCCATACTACCCATCATCGCCAAGTTATCACCCTTACGCCAGCGCTCATATTGGCGTAAAGTTTTATGGCTACCAACCGGTCTACCAGCTTGGTCCGCCTTAATGATCAACTCTGCAATAGCCGCAGCATCTAATAAACCAGCATTGGCTCCCTGCCCTGCTAAAGGATGCATAGCATGCGCAGCATCACCAATTAAAACAAAATGATCGGCGCTATATTGCTGAGCATACTGAAAACGCAGCGGAAAAGCTCCGCGCGGTCCAACCGTTAGCATTTTACCTAGAATACCTCCGGAAGCGTGCTCTAAAGTTTGCAGAAAATCTGCATCAGATAATTTCAAATAGTCTTGCGCGGTATCGTGACTCAGCGTCCAAACAATAGAACATTGGCCATTTTTTAAAGGTAAAAGTGCCAACGGACCTTCAGGTAAAAAACGCTGCCACGCAGTAAATTGATGACTTTTTTCACTACTGATAGTCGCAACTAGGCCATCTTGTTTATATTCCCAGCCTGTTGTTTGAATGCATGCCATCTGGCGTAAAGCAGAATCGCGCCCATCTGCCGCAATAACTAGGTCTGCAGCTAAAATTGTGCCATCACTGAGGACTATGTGCGCGTTATTGCTATTTATCTGTAAATCAGCGACGGTTGCCGGACATAAGATCGTCGCGCTAGGCAGTGACTCTAATTGATCCCATAAGGAAGCTACCGTCACTCGATTTTCGACAATATGCCCTAGCTCAGGGAATTCAGTATCCGCAGCATCAAAGTGCAAGACGCCCGCGCTATCAGCATCCCAAACATGCATATGATCATACGGGCCGATACCGCGTTGCTCCATTGCATCCCACGCGCCAACAGCCCGTAAAATATTTTGCGAAGCACGCGTTAAAGCCGAGACACGAATATCGATTGGCTCTGCGGGCCATGTTCGTGCAGGATTTCTAGCATCCAATAAAGCGACATCAATACCCGCTTGCGCTAAAGCACAAGCCGCCGTTGCGCCAACAATACCACCACCAACAACAATTACCGCAAATTTTTTAGTCATACTCGTCTCCGATTACCGATATTCGGCATCCGTGTATTTAAGCCCATGGCATAGCGCGCCAAGTGCTTTTTGGCACCAGGAATACTGTCCAATAAGGCTAGCCCTGCATTTCTTGCAGCGGCAAGCGATAGCCATTCATTAGAAAATAATTTAACAACGTTATCGGTAAAGTTAATAACCGTATCATGATCTTTTTTGCGCTGATCTGCATAACGCTCGAGAACTGGATGCGCACCAATATCAGCACCGCTTTGTGCCGTTTCAAGAATAATTTCCGCTAATTGCACGACATCTCTGAGGCCTAAATTAAAGCCTTGCCCCGCAACGGGGTGTAGTTGATGTACCGCGTTACCTATAAGTACGGTACGACCTGAATGCATACTTTGCGCGCGGATCAAGCTTAATGGGAATGAGCGTCTCGGCGCGGCTAGGCTGAATTGCCCTAATTTATAACCGAAACATGCGTGTAAACTGGCGATAAATTCCTCTTCGCTATCCATCATTAAGTGCTCAGCTTGTTCTGTCCTGCGCGTCCAAACAACAGCATAGTCTTGCTTTATCGGCAACAAAGCCAGCGGACCCTCGGCAGTAAAACGCTCATAAGCAGTATTATCATGCGCTACGTCAGTTTTAATCGTTGTGACGATTGCGCTCTGCTGATATTCGGTAATGCTTTGCTCTATATCTAATAGCTTTCTGATGGTTGATTGACCACCATCAGCGCCCACGACTAACTTGGCAGACAAGTTAAGTGAAGCATCTTGTTGCTTTAAGCTAATATGCGCAAATTGATCATCTGCAGCAATACCCATAACCCGTGCGGGGCGGATTTGCTCTATGCCTGCTTGTTCTATTAGGTCGGCGACTACAGCTTCTAAGTCACGCGCGGTAATCACATAACCTAGTGCATCAACACCTTCTTTTTTTGCCGAAAGACGTGTTTTGCCGAAATGCCCTTGGTCTGAAACGTGTATTTGCTTAATCGGTGTTGCCTGCGCTTTTGCATGCTGCCAAATACCTAAGGCTTCAAGCATGCGCACCGAACCGTTAGCCAGTGCTAAAGCACGGTCTCCCGCAGGTGAATCGTACAATTGCTCGCGCGTATTGGCCTCAACAATAGCAATTTTTAAATCACTGCTTTGTAAAGCCAGTGCCAAGCAATTCCCTGCGAGACCACCACCGATAATTAATACATCATAATCTTGCTTCATGTTTAAATTCTCTTTTAGCTGTAGGGAGAAGCTTATTGCATAATTGCTTCAATATCAGCAATAGTTTTGGGTATCGCTTGCGTTAAAACTTGATATCCTTGTTCAGTTACTAAAACATCATCCTCTATGCGGATACCAATCCCACGCCATTTAGCCTCAACACCAAGACAGTTTGTTGGAATATACAGCCCTGGCTCTATAGTTAACACCATTCCTGGTTCTAAAACGCGCCATTCATCATCAATTTTATAGTCCCCAACGTCGTGAACATCCATGCCTAACCAATGACCAATACGGTGCATATAAAAGACTTTATAGCTTTCATCTTCGATTAATTTATCTACTTCGCCCACAAGTAAACCAAGATCGACCAAACCTTGGGTTACTATTTTAACTGAAGCATCATGCGCGTTATTCCATGGCGTATTGGGTTTTATTTCAGCTAGAGCCGCCAACTGAGCATCTAAAACCAATTGATAAAGTAATTTCTGTTCTACGGAAAAGATACCGTTAACCGGAAAGGTACGGGTAATGTCGGCCGCATAATGATCACACTCTGCTCCGGCATCAATGAGTAGTAAATCGCCATCATTTAACACTGCTTTATTTTCTACATAATGCAATACGCAGGCGTTTTTACCGCCGGCAACAATAGATGGATAAGCAACAGCGCGCAGGCCTTTATCTATAAATTCATGAATAATATCGCCTTCCACTTGATATTCATAGCGCCCCGCCTTGCAGTTACGCATAGCGCGAATATGCGCTTTAGCAGACACATCGGCGGCTTTTTGCATCAATTTAATCTCAGCAGGGCTTTTGATTAAACGCATTTCATGTAGCGTATGCTCCAATGAAACCAGCTCGCCTGGCGCATTAATTCCACTGCGTGTTTGACTACGAATATGCGTAATCCAGTCCATCAGCTGATGATCTAATTCAGGATCGCGACCCATGGGATAAAAAACCTTGTGCTTATTCTCTAGTAAACCAGGCAAAATATCGCCCAAATCAGTAATTGGGAAGGAATCATCCGCACCATATGTGTCAGTCGCCCCTTCTAACCCAGCATGAGCACCTTCCCATAAGGCTTTTTTCTCATCAAATTCTTGGCAAAATAAAATATACTGGCCTTGTTCGCGTCCAGGAATAAAGGCAGCTAAGGCGTTAGGCTCATTAAAGCCAGTTAGATAATAAAAATCACTGTCTTGGCGAAAAGGGTAATCAACATCACGATTTCGAGTTCGTGTATTAGCACTGGCAATAATAGCAATATTACCTTGCCCTATTTGTTCCATTAATTGTGTGCGGCGTTTTTGAAATTCTTGTGCTTCCATTATTGCCCCTAATGCAAAGTTGTCTTGTTAGCGACATCTTTAACAATATCGCTTAATTCGCTACGAATTAGCATCGTAGAAGCACGCAAATACTCTTGAATTTCAACCAACGAACCTTCTGCTTCGTCATCATCCTCTTCTATATCCGCATCCAACTTGGTAAATTCAACTATGTCTTTGATAATTTCTTGGACATCACTAGACCATTGCTGACTAGTACTGGCTCGACCCAGGCCAAATAAAAAACCACGGCACCATTGAATTAAAGCCGTGCAGCGAAGCGCTAAAGCAGTCTCTTCATCAGGTAAAAACAAATCGAACAAAAATTCATCACCCGCTAATAACTCTTTGGTTTCATCAAATAAGTTAATCAAAGCATATTTATCATCTTCTAATAAGTGCGCATCTTCAAAAAAAGCCTCGGTCATCCATGAACTTGCTTCAGTAGCTGGATCAAGGCATAGCATAGCTGTTGCAATGCCATGCACTTCGGCAGCACTCTCGGCCGCGTCTCTTTGTAAAATGGTTGAATTAACTTCAGAATAGCTCATTGCGTTAGAGTAGATATTAATGACAGTAGTGGGATAGGGTTGGCGTAACTAGCGCTAAAATTTTTGGGTAGCTATGCTAACATAGATATTAATGTTATAAACTTTTCAGAAAAAACAATCGATCAGTATAGCGCTTTTTCATTAGTTATAGGTCGTTTTTGGTTTTAATTAAATGAGTCGTCTATGAGTACAAAAAATCAATCATTTGATATTACAGAGCTTGAAGATAAGTTAGAAGAGTTAATTCAGCGCTATGCTTCCGTTAAGCAAGAAAATACTAGCTTAAAAGTAAAGCAAGATGAATTAGTTAAAGAGAAAGCTAAATTGGTTGAAAAAACCAACTTAGCGCGCAACCGTGTAGAAGCAATGATTAGTCGTCTAAAAACAATGGAACATGGCTCATGAGTAAGCAAGAAGCTCCCGTCTCACTCACTATCCTTGGCAAAGAATATAAAATCATGTGTGCCGCTGAAGAACAGGAAGATTTAATTGATTCAGCACATCAATTAGATGAGCAAATGCGCACGATTCGCTTAACAGGCAAAGTATCTGGAGCTGAACGCACGGCAGTACTTGCCGCGCTGAACTTAACGCATGAACTAATCCAAGCGAAAAAAAGCTCTATACCTGATGGCTCAGGGATAAGCAAGCAGTTAAATAAAATGTATCTTAAGATCGAAACTACGCTAAAAAACGTTTAGAATACTCCGCGTATCTCCTGTCGCGTTCGACAGTGGGGTGGGTGTTCCTTGGACCTGTAATTACCCAGGGAATTGACTCGTGTACTGGTGTGCATGTCCGCTTGCGGAAAGCCTGAAATGCAAGATAGATTCCCACTTGAACCCTTCGGTTCAAGGACGATGCTTCGCATCGGCGCATACGGGAGATACGCTTTTATTCCTCAACTATGTTAGCTTTCGTTCAGAACTGCTACGCCGTCTTAATCTCGCATTTATATTCTGCTTCAATTAAAGCTTAGCTCCACTCCGAACTGACTTTAGTCAGCAGCGCGCACGATAACCGCAACAAAACCCCTTGCATAAGTCCACTAAATACACGGGAGGCCTAAGTATGTTAATTAAAAAAGTAGTTATTGCTTTAATTTTTTGTCTTACCAGTCTTAATCTTTATGCATCAGATGCAGCACGCGAAGCACAGTACGCTAGAGAAATTTCCGCAGGCAATACCAAGGATGAGATAGTTTGGCTCGGCGAGTCCAATAAACCTTTCTTAGTACTCTATAGGGAGTCGGAAAAATCAGGCTTTAAAGGAACGGCCATTTTACTGCACCACATGGCTGGCCATCCTGATAATGACCCTCTTATTTATACCCTAAGACGTGAATTGGCAGAGCATAACTGGGCGACCTTCGCGTTACAAATGCCCTTACGTGAAGAGGGTGCTCCAGAGGCAGATTATTACCCATTATTTCCTGAAGCAAAACAAAGAATTGATGAAGCAACGCGCCATTTAGCCTCGCATGGCGCAGAATCTATAGTCTTGGTAGGTCACCAACTAGGCGCGTTAATGGCTTTATACGCCCAAGCGAATAAACCTATGCAAGAAATAAAGGCAATGGTTACTATTGGCTTAAACGCGCCTGAAACAGACAGTAAAAATGCGCAAACATTCGAACTCATTAAGCAGGTCCGTATTCCATTTTTCGACATTTATGGCGAACAAGACGGCAAAGATATTGTTGACAGCGCTAGAGAGAGACGCATTTCAGCACGTAACAATAAACAGTACCGCCAATTCAAATTAAACCGAGCTAGCTCGCCTTACTGGAATGATCAGGCTTTCCTTGTTAAGCGTGTTTATGGTTGGTTGAGTCATTATTAACCGTAACCCAGCAAAAGCGACTAGCCTCGCTTAAATAACGCTAAAAAATACTGAAATATAAGCTGGCTACGTATATACTGGAAAATTTCAATCTATTCCTTGCATAGGCGCATAAGGTCAACGATGAATATTCATGAGTTTCAGGCAAAACAACTATTTAGAGACTACAAAATACCTGTTCCCGAAAGTATAGTTGTCACTTCGGCTGAACAAGCATTGGCTGCAGCACAAGCGCTATCTGGTACTAGCTGGGCCGTTAAAGCGCAAGTACATGCCGGTGGCCGCGGCAAAGTGGGCGGCGTTAAAATAGCCAAAACAACTACTGAGGCAGTTGACGCGGCAAATCAAATGTTAGGTCACCAGTTAATTACACAGCAAACGACAGCTGCTGGGTTACCGATTAATTCTGTTTTAATTGAACAAACAACAGCTATTAAACGCGAATTCTATTTAAGTCTGATTATCGACCGGCACTCAGAAAAATTATGTTTTATCGCATCCGTAGCAGGCGGCATGGATATTGAAGCTGTTGCCGCTGAAACACCAGAAAAAATCATCAGCCTATTTATCCCCCCGGCGGCCGGATTACAAGCTTACCAATGTCGACAAATTGCCTTTGCATTGGGCTTACAGGGCAAGCAATTAAAAGCTCTGCATCAGCTAATGACAGGCATGATGCAGCTATTCTTAGATAAAGATGCGAGTCAAATTGAAGTCAACCCTTTAGTTGAAACAGAGGCGGGCGATTTACTCGCTTTAGATGCAAAAATCAATTTTGATGACAATGCTTGTGCCTTGCATAAGGATATTCTGGCTTTGCGCGATACCAGCCAAGAAGACGAAAAAGAGAATATCGCAAAACAATTTGACCTTAATTATATTACTTTAGAAGGCAATATCGGCTGCATGGTCAATGGTGCGGGGCTTGCGATGGCGACGATGGATTTAGTAAAATTAAAAGGCGGCACACCGGCAAATTTTCTCGATGTAGGCGGCGGCACAACCACAGAAAAAGTGACGGAAGCATTTAAACTGATCGTCTCTGATAAAAATGTCAAAGCCGTTTTAGTTAATATATTCGGCGGCATTGTGCAATGTGATGTGATTGCTAAAGGGATTTTAGGTGCATTAGCGCAAATTAAAACTGACTTGCCAGTCATTGTCCGCTTAGAAGGCACTCATGCTGAAGAAGGCCGCGCATTGCTCCATAATGTCGCACCTAATATTATCCCTGCTGAAGATTTAGATCACGCGGCTGAACAAGCCGTTGCACTTGCTGGAGGTGCTGCATGAGTATCTTAATTGATCAAAACACCAAAGTAATTTGCCAAGGCTTTACCGGCAAACAAGGCTCTTTTCATGCGCGCCATGCTTTAGATTACGGCACCAAGCTAATTGCAGGGGTAACCCCGGGGCGAGGCGGCTCAGAGCATTTAGGTTTGCCGGTATTTAATACCGTGCAAGAGGCCTATGACGTAACACAAGCTGATGCCAGTGTGATTTATGTGCCGCCTTTTTTTGCTGCTGATGCGATTTTAGAAGCCGTGGATGCAGGCATTAAATTAATCGTCTGTATTACTGAAGGCATTCCCGTTTTACACATGCTGCGCGTTAAAGCAGCAATGCAGGACAGCGACGCTTTATTGATTGGCCCTAACTGTCCCGGAATTATCACACCAGAGCAATGTAAAATTGGCATTATGCCCGGCAATATTCATCAAGCTGGTTCTATCGGTATTGTCTCGCGCTCAGGCACTTTAACTTATGAGGCAGTACACCAAACTACGCAGCAAGGCTTGGGGCAAAGTACTTGCGTTGGCATTGGTGGCGATCCTATTCATGGCATGAACTTCATCGATGTAATCAGCCGATTTCAAGCGGACGACAAGACCCAAGGTATTATTATGGTTGGTGAAATTGGCGGCAGTGAAGAGGAGGAGGCTGCTGAATACATCAAAAATCATGTTACCAAACCTGTGGTTTCTTATATTACTGGTTTGACAGCTCCAGCGGGAAAACGTATGGGGCATGCGGGAGCGATTGTCACTGGCGGTAAAGGTACGGCTACGGGTAAAGTTAATGCACTCAAAGCCGCCGGCGTCGAAGTTGTTAACTCTCCCTCAGCAATGGGCATAGCAATGAAGGAACGGATATTAGCTAGGTAAGTTCTTATAAAATGGACCTTTTAGTACCTAGAGGAATCTTGCAAAGGAAAGGTAAAGAGTGTAAAAAGCACTACATTAACAAATAATAATAAACAACTTGAGGGGAAGATCATGAAAAAAACAACTAAAACTATAACTACAATTGGTACTGCCTTAGCATCTTCATTCGCTGTAACAGCGGTTAATGCTGAGAGCAACCCATTTGCGATGACTGAATTAAATAGCGGCTATATGCAGCTTGCACAGTCTGACAAAGCCGGCGAAATGAAGTGCGGCTCTAAAATGAAAATGGATAAGTCTGAGGCTGCTTGCGGTGAAGGCAAATGCGGCAGCATGATGGAAAATGGTAAAATGAAAAAAGGCCTAGAGCAAGCGTGCGGCGCCATGATGAAAGGCAAAGAAGGTGCTTGTGGTGATCTGAAAGAAAAAGCATCGACAGGAAAGGTAAAGAGTAAAGGCTACTCCGTCAGCACATCGGGTTGGGGCAATAACAAATCCAAGAAGATGGAAAAAAACATGGACATGAAAAATGGCATGAACATGGATAAAGGGATGGATATGAAAGGCATGGAAGGTATGTGCGGCGGCATGATGCAGGGTGGAAAAATGAAAAAAGGCATGGAGCAGATGTGTGGCGCAATGATGAAAGGGAAAGAAGGTAAATGCGGCATGGGCGACATGAAAGACATGGATATGAAAGGCGGTATGGGTGACATGAAGGGAATGGGAGACATGCAGGGCATGAAAGGGATGAACGGAAAACAAGGTGGTGACATGAAAGGCATGAATATGAAAGGCAAAGAAGCAAGTTGCGGCGTTATGGTAACGCCTGAGCAAGCTGCCGGAAAATAACCCCGAAGTATACTTATACGTAAGAGGGCTTTAACTCCGTTATCGGGGCTAAAGCCCTCCCACACAAAGCTCCAACCTCCTATTTAGATACACACTAGTGCCTCAATCCTCTACCCCTCTTAGTCTTTACATTCATTTCCCTTGGTGCATTCAAAAATGTCCCTATTGTGATTTTAATTCGCATAAGGCGAATGGCACTTTGCCTGAAGATCGGTATATCGATGCTTTATTAAATGATTTAGCGCAAGATATTGCACAATTTTCAGAAACACGCTCTATTCAAAGTATTTTTATGGGCGGCGGCACTCCAAGTTTATTTTCTGCACAACACATACAGCGCTTACTGCTCGGTATTCAAAAGCAACTCCCTTTTGCTGATAATATAGAGATCACCTTAGAAGCAAACCCTGGCACGTTTGAAAGCGAGAAATTCACTGATTATAGGACGATAGGCATTAATCGTCTTTCTATCGGCATACAAAGCTTTCATGACCAGCACTTAAAGCGCTTAGGTCGTATTCATTCAGCTCAAGAAGCGATACGTGCAGTGGCAATTGCTCAACAGGCCGGCTTTGATAATCTTAATTTAGATTTAATGTTCGGCTTACCAGGCAGTACCGAGCAAGATAGCATTGACGATGTGCTACAAGCGATTGCATTGCAGCCCAGCCATATTTCTTTTTACCAGTTGACCTTAGAGCCGAATACTTATTTTCATAAATACCCACCGGTATTACCTGAAGATGATGCTATTTTTAATAGCCAATTAGCTTGTCAGGAATTATTAGCGCAGCACGACTATTTACAATATGAAATTTCGGCTTATGCCCAAACAGGCAGACAGTGTAAACACAATCTTAATTATTGGTCATTTGGTGATTATTTAGGCATAGGTGCTGGCGCGCATGGCAAAATAACTCAGGTCACACCTAATCATATTGTCCGCACTACGAAACCAAAACAACCAGAGCAATACCTCAAGCAAGACAAGGCTGATAGGCTTGCCAGTCCGATAAAAACGGATGATTTAGCGCTTGAATTTGTGATGAATAGTCTGCGCCTGAAAGGGGGCTTTAGCCTTGATATTTATACGCAAAGAACCGGCTTAAGCGCACAAACATTAGAACCTGCTTTAACTCACTGCCTAAACCAAGGCTTATTAGTTCAATACCAACAACAGTATTATTGTTCAGAAAAAGGCTGGCACTTTTTGGACAGTATTTTAGAAAAATTTCTTGGTTCGTGATGCTAAAATCTGATGCCCTTTAAATAGCCGGCTGGATTTTTTCTTTATGTATGACTATACTGCATGTACCTTAATCCGTACCATTAGTTAATGAGGTTCTTATGGATGCTATAAGCTATACCGCTGCGCGAGCAAATTTATCCAAAACGATGGAGCAAGTATGTAATGACCATGCTCCTATCATTATTACCAGAAAACGAGAATCTCCTGTCGTTATGCTTTCCTTAGAGGACTATCAAGCGATGGAAGAAACAACCTATCTTCTTCGTTCGCCTGAAAATGCGCGAAATTTGCTTGAGTCCATTGCAGAACTTGAAGCTGATAAAGGCGTTAAGCGAGAACTCATTGAATGAACCTTACCTTTGCACCTAAAGCATGGGACAGCTACCTTTACTGGCAAAAAACTGACAAAACTATTGTAAAAAGAATTAATACGCTCATTAAAGAGATTCAGCGCAGTCCTTTTGAAGGAGTTGGCAAACCAGAGCCTTTGAAGCATGCCTTATCTGGCTTTTGGTCAAGACGCATAAATGATGAGCATAGAATTGTATACAAAGTGACCGACAACACTATTTTGATTGCTCAATTACGTTATCACTACTAAACATATAACAAAGGATTTTTAATCAATGCTTGATTATCAAAAACAATTTATTCAATACTCGCTTGAATGTGGCGTATTAAAATTTGGACAATTTCATTTAAAGTCAGGGCGTATCAGTCCTTATTTTTTTAATACCGGCTTATTTAACACCGGTGCTCAATTAGCGAAATTAGGTGAGTTTTATGCTAAAGCGCTCATTCATTCAAAAATAAAAGTCGATATTTTATATGGCCCAGCTTATAAAGGCATTCCTTTAGTTTGCACTACCTCTATCGCTTATGCGCACATGCAAGACAGCGACATCCCCTTTTCTTTTAACCGTAAAGAAGCAAAAGACCATGGTGAAGGTGGCAATTTAGTAGGTGCACCTTTAAAAGGCAATATCTTGATTTTAGATGATGTAATTACCGCGGGAACTTCGGTACGCGAATCGGTAGTGATTATTAACGATGCTGGCGCAACACCCGCAGGCGTATTAATTGCGTTAGACCGCCAAGAAAAAGGCGAAAATGATATTTCGGCAATACAAGAAGTGAGCGACCGCTTTGATATGCCGGTGGTTTCAATTATTGCTTTAGAGCATATTATTGAATTTATTGAGGCTGATGATTCTTATGGTATGAATATCGAAGCTATCAAGGAGTATCAACAGCAGTATGGCCTTTAAATAAAGTTACAAACACAGAAAGCACAGAGATTGAATTTTTTCTCTGTGCTTCCTGTGTACTCCATATGCTTTATTTAATTCGCGCTAACCACTCTTCATGGTCAGTTCTACGGCCGTGTACATAATCAAAGTATAAAGTCTGAATTTTTTCAGTAATAGGTCCTCGCGATCCCGAACCGATTTTACGATCATCATATTCACGAATTGGCGTCACTTCAGCTGCAGACCCCGTAAAGAATGCCTCATCTGCGATATATACCTCATCACGCGTAATACGTTTTTCTATCACTTCAAGACCATGCTCTTTAGCAATCGTCATAATAGTCTCGCGAGTAATACCTTCTAATGCAGAAGTGGTATCTGGCGTATAAATAACACCATTGCGCACGATAAATAGATTTTCACCACTGCCTTCAGCAACACAACCTTGATGATCAAGTAGTAATGCCTCATCATAACCTGCAGATAATGCTTCCTGTAAAGCTAAGATAGAATTAATGTAATTACCGTTGGCTTTAGCTTTACACATCGTACTATTAATATGGTTACGAGTATAAGACGACGTTCTAATGCGAATGCCCTTTTCCATACTTTCCGCACCTAAATAAGCCCCCCAACTCCACGCGGCAATCATGACATGAACTTTAAGGTTATCGGCACGTAAACCCATGCCTTCAGAGCCGTAAAAACACATAGGGCGAATATAAGCACTATCTAAGTTATTCTTACTAATAGCATCTTTATGTGCTTGGTTAATCTCTTCTTTAGAAAAAGGGATCTCCATATTCAGGATGTGTGCGGAACGAAATAGACGATCTGTATGTTCTTCTAGCCTGAAAATAGCTGGCCCTTGATCGGTATGATAGGCTCTTAAACCTTCAAAAACACCAGCCCCGTAATGTAAGGTGTGAGTCAAGACATGTACTTTTGCATCACGCCATTCAACCCATTCGCCATCCATCCAGATTTTGCCGTCTCTATCATCCATTGTCATCATTATTATTACACCTATATTCGTAAAAAGTATTGCTTGTCATTAGCCGATATTATACGGGCATTATCCGATAATCACGTATCTTAGTTGCATTTATAATAAAAAAACAACCTAGCTAAGGCAATGAATTTTAGCCGAAATTCTATATATCAGCTAAAATAGAGATTTCTAATATACAAACCTATCTACCCGACTATGTCTAACTTTAAAATTACTCTGAGCGATCTCGACACGCCAGTAAAAGTCTTGTTTACTGGCTATTTAACGACCGTGGCTATCGGTTATCTTTTCGCCTTAATCCAGATTTTATTTACCCACGGCATGGCTGATGGGAAATTTGGCTTATCTATTGATGATATCGTCTATAGTTATTACGGCAACCGCTCGGGAACAGTGTTAGAGAAAAAGCTAACTGGCTCTATGAAAAATAAAGCAACTGAGAAAGAAAACTTTGCCATCATGCAGTGGGTACGTGATGGCGCTGATGAGTATCAGTTTACAAATTTAAAAATCGATAAAATCATCGATAAAAAGTGCGTGATGTGTCACAACGAAAGCGCGTCAGGGATTCCAGATTTCACTGAATTTGAAAACTTAGAGGAAGTAACTAAAGAGGATGAGGGAGCAACATTTTCTTCATTAACGCGAGTTTCTCATATCCATTTATTTGGTATCAGTTTTATCTTTATGTTCATCGGGCTGATTTTTAGCTTCTCAACCACAGCCTCAAGCAAATATAAAAGCATTGCAATCGGTATGCCGTATGCCTTTCTTATTATTGATATTTTATCCTGGTGGCTAACTAAGTTACACCCTATGTTTGCGTCATTAATTATGATTGCTGGTGCGGGTATGGGGGCTTCATTTGCATTTATGTGGATTGTTTCTATAAAAGAAATGTGGTTTATGAATAATCCATGGTTTTGTGAAAATGGCTCTGCTTGTCAGCGTAGATTAAAAGTAATTACAGGGCTTGGTTTAAATAGCCTGGCGCTTATAGGTGGAAAATTAAGAAGAGAAATTTTTCCTAAGCTATTTACACTAATAAAAGATGGCTTTACTTGGCTATATAATAAAATGAAATAAACTTTTACTCTTAGCTACGCACACTATTGTGCGTAGCTATATTCTCACTAAAGGAAAAATAATGATTAAATCCATGCACATGCTGTTTATCTTATTATCGGTAAGCAGCTTTATTATTCGCATTATGCTTGCAGAATTTAAACCGGCCTTGTTACAAGCCAAAATTGCTAAAATAGCCCCCCATGTGATTGATACCATTTTATTACTAAGTGGTATCGCTCTCGTCTTTCAAGGCAATTGGCTAGCGGGAGAGTATGGCTGGATTGTGACAAAATTCATTATGCTATTGGTCTATGTAGGTTTTGGTGTAATGGCAATGCGTAGTGCAGGCATAAGGCGTTGGGGCGCTTTTGTACTGGCCTTAGCTTGTTTCGGGTATATATTATCCGTCGCGATTACTAAAAATGGCTTTATCTGATACTTCTGAGCTTATGCCTAAATCTTCCTGTTACTTCTTTGCAGCCTTACCTTGTGAAGCCAAGCCCTTAGTTGAGCACTTTAAATTAAAAAAAGAGTTATCAGTGAGTGCCTTTACTATTTATCGAGGCGCAAATATCACACTAACAGTGACAGGCTTGGGCAAATCAGCGATGGCTGCAGGCGTAGGCTATACCTTAGCGTTATTTCCTGCAGACTCTTTGCCGGCCATGCTGAATATCGGCATTGCAGGGCATAAGGACTATGCTTTAGGTACGGTATTTTTTGCACAAAAAATTATTGATCATGACACCGGCCGTAGTTTTTACCCACAATTAGTCAGCCCCCCCCCTTGTGCAACACAACTGATTACCACGGTTAGTCAGGCACAATTAAGTTATTCTGCTGATACACTTTATGAAATGGAAGCCTCCGCCTTTTATGAAACAGCAGTCCGCTTTAGCTCCAGTGAGCTTATTCAGTGCATTAAGATTATTTCTGATAATGAAGATAATGCCAGTACACAAATTAAACCTGCACAGGTCAGCGAATGGGTCAAAAATGCACTACCGATTATTGACGGCTATTATCAGCTACTGACTGAATTGGCAAGTCTAGTTCAGACTACAGATATAACGGCATATATAGGAATTATTAGCCAATGGCGCTTTAGTAGTAATGAAAAAATACAATTGCAAAGCTTATTAAATAAAAGGGCGCTATTAATGGGTGATAAGAAGCTTGATTTAACTGAGTCGGCACCAGCAACAGGCAAAGACATTTTAAATTTATTGCGCAATGAAATCGATGCGCAGGCTTTCGGTGGGTTTTAGTAATTTACCCAATAATCAGCCAGATAACTCATCAAGCGGTAACTTCTTATTAGTCACAGGCAAATACCTATAAACACTCGTCATTCCCGAAGTCTTTTATCGGGAATCTACGCTAAAATTGGATTCCTGCTAACAACATTCAGGATGACGGCCAAAAAAATCATCTATACCTCATTAATAATGAGAAGTTACATCAAGCGAAAAATCAACTTGCTAAGACCTTATCAAAAACAAGACTGGCTTCTTCACATGAAATATTAGCTTGCTCATTATTTAAAATATAACGAGCAAAATGCTCGATGCACTGCCAGTTTTTAGGCTGACTAATAAATTGAAATGCGCGTATAAAAAGGTATTCTACCTTTAACTCTCGTTCTCTAGCATCGCTAATAAAATACTCCAAATAAGCATAAGCTTGTTCTAAGTCAGAGTGTCCACCATAATTATTTAAAGCCTTAATATTCACTAGCTGTGGATTGAATACCTCATCATCACGCAGGGCAACAAATTTAGCTTCTGCCAGAGGGCCTGCAAGTAAGTTAATGACATCAGCCTCATAAGCTTGTTGTAAGCTGTGTTTTTCTGTGCCTAAATCTAAATAGGTATTTTCAATTTCAGCAACCGGTAAGTTATCAATTAAGCGGCCACCTTCAATTTTGGCAAAAAAAGGGTATTCTGCACACTCATTCCGATTAAAGTTTATTTCAAAGAAAACCGGTGGTAATTGCAGTTCACGATTACGGATATAAATAGCGGCGACATGTCCTGCTTCATGATAAGCAATATGATTATTGCGCTCTGTAGAAGAAGTAACTGGAGATTTGGGGAAATAATAGGTACGTTTCATAATGAATGTCCTAAAAAAAAATGCGGCCAGAAGCCGCATAAGAGGAAGGAAGTAGCTCTGATTTCCTAGAAAAGGAACGCATTCAAAGTTGGACTTAGTTTACGAGGATTCTTTGCGCATGAAAATGTGTCATTTTGACGCGCGACAATTTGCCGCTACTCTTGGCATAGTAACTGCATAATTCACTTGTTTGCCTAGTAAAAACATAACAATATCAATGCTTTTAGGCTTATTTTAAGCTAAGAATAAGTTATATCCCCTACTCCTTTCAGGCATATAACCCATTAATTAAAATTGTGCGAAATTACACTTAATATGCACAATTTATTATTTTATCTAGCTAGTCATTTCTAACGGCAGAACTTGCGCTAAAATAACGTTTTTTTCAGTCCTTAGGAATGCGGACTTAATAATATCCTAAAGTTTACGCACTAATGTAGCCTGTATGGAGTTTACGGAATACAGGAAGCGCAGTTCATTCAACGTCCCATATTCCGCAAGCTTCATACGACACAAAGTTTTAGGTTTTATTCAAATCTCGCCCCTTAGCTCATCATGCTCTTTTAGAAAAAGCTCCTATCTATGACTATTTCTCTTATTATTCCCACCTTTAATCGACAAGCAACGCTAAAGCGAGCGCTAGACTCAGCCTTACAGCAAAGCATATTACCCGATGAAATTATTGTCATTGATGATGGCTCTACTGATGCAAGCGCTGAAATGGTCAAAACTGAATTTCCACAAGTACAGTACCTTTACCAAAGCAATCAAGGTGTCAGCGCCGCTAGAAATAACGGCATACGACAGGCAAAAGGCGACTGGATTGCCTTACTAGATTCTGATGACACTTGGTTTGCAGAAAAGCTAGAAACACAAATAAAGGCCTTACAACAAGCGCCAGGAATAAAGCTCTGTCACACAGAAGAAATATGGATTCGTAATGGCGTAAGAGTCAACGCCATGAATAAGTACCAAAAAACCGGTGGCTGGATATTTGCGCACTGTCTACCTTTATGCGCGATATCCCCCTCCTCAACATTAATACACCGCTCAGTTTTTGACGATGTAGGTCTATTCGATGAAAACCTGCCTGCCTGCGAAGACTATGACCTCTGGCTACGCATTAGCGCTAAATATCCGGTATTATTTTTAGAGCAAGCTTTAATCAATAAATACGGCGGCCATGAAGATCAGCTTTCACACCAGTATTGGGGAATGGATCGCTTCAGAATACAAGCCCTAGACAAATTGCTCAGTCACTCTGACTTAAGCGTTGAGAATAAAACAGCAGCAGCGAATATGCTATTAAAAAAAGCGCGTATATTCCAAAAAGGGGCTTTAAAACGAGGAAAAACGGAATCAGTAGACTATTACCAAGGCTTGATTAAGCGCTATGAAAGCTAAGGACTGGGTGGGTACCCTACCTTAATGTTTGTCCTTAAGTGTAAGCCCAATAAAGCTAGCTAAATATCCACCTGCAACACATCAACTTTTTCCCATATATTCTCGGTAAATTCAGGTGTCATTTCTGGCATACCGTCTTTCATCCAATCAACTAGGACACGCGCAATATTTGGGTAAGTGATATGAACCGCATGGGGGTGATGCAACCATTGCTCAATAACTTCTGGCTCCATGTCATTCATGGTGTGTCCATAACCCAACTGCTTTAAAGCCGCTGCATTAGAAATTTGCTCCATTTGTGCGTGCAAAGGCTTAGCAAGTATTTTTTTACCTAATTGCAAGGATTCACTGGCTAACTCAAAACCGGCATTACTGATAATTCCCTGACAATCGTATAAATCTTTTTGAAAACCGTCTCTTGATAAAGGATGGCAAATAATGTGCTCATATTTACTAGCAACAGGAGTAGGAGAGTACAAATGAAATTGAAAATTTTCGAAGGGACACAAGTGTTTAATAACTTCATACTGATCCTCAAAGGGCAGATAAACAACAATCTTATTGCTTTGCGTGTTTTTGGGGAATTCTGGTGTATCAATAATAGGCGGCAGTATTGGCTGGCCAAAATGATGCCAATGCAAACCTATACCTATATCCGCAGGTGCAAAATTTTTCATCACAAGATCAGCAATTGGATCAGAACCTGCGCGCGGAATATCGTGATTAAAAGCATACTGATGCCCTACTCCTAAAACCTTTTTGTTCTGCTTTTTAGCCGCCCAAGCCGTCACCGGCTCAAAATCACTAATGACTAAATCAAAACTCGACAAATCAAGTGCCTTAATATCTTTAATAAAACGAATTGGTTTTGCTTCAGCTGCCGTCTTAAGGTAATTAACCTGCCCTTTATCGGTATTAAAGGTTAAACCTTCACGATGCTGATAACCATTAAAGACTTCCATATCAAAATACTTATCTGCTGGTCGGCCGGTGAATTGAAAAGTAACGTCAAAACCTGCCGCATATAGCTCTTTCGCCATCACTCTTGCGCGGGTAATATGCCCATTACCTGTCCCCTGAACTCCGTAAAATACTTTCATAACATTAATAGATTTAAACTGAAAAGAGAAACACTAACACCCAGAACCATTCCAACTAAAGTATCCGTTGGAAAATGCACTCCAAGTACTACACGAGAAAAGCCCACCAAAGTTGCACAAAAAAACCTATGCTCGTTGCGACCATAAAAGCGGCGGAGGTATGACCCGAAGGAAAACTAAATTGATCTGAAGGCGTCACTAAGCTATGAAAATCTTTTAAAGCTGCTTGCGGACGATTGCGTTTGAAGCCATTTTTCAGCACGAAATATACTGGTCGTTCAATTAAAAAGGCGAGTAGTAGCGTTTGTAAAAAAGTACTTTCTGCTCCTTCAGTCAGATAAAGAAAACCGATAAGCAAAGCATATAGGTGGCCATCTCCAGTACGAGAAATATAACGAGAAAATAAAGCTAAATGTTGGTAGATTCCTGTATTAATTAAACGCGTGAACATAAAAACATCATATTTATGGACGGAATAAATCAGTTTCATCTTTCTTACCTCTGTTTTACTCTGAAGATCACTTCAGATGCATTGGTTGTGCTCAAGGCTAAGGATAGTTTTCTACTGTGACAGAATAATGAAGCTTTTTTGAAACTTTTGTGACAAGCGCTTAACGAATAAGCGATTCCTTTTTACTACGTCGGTAATCTTTCGCTTTTTGCCATGCTTTTCGGCTATGTCGATTCTTATCAAACAGTCTAATAACTCTACGTTTAACCTTATTAGAGGCTTTAAACATAATCGCTAAACCCACGATCATCGTTGGTAACCCAAAAGGCACCGGTAAGGGAAATAAAATAATCCCGATAACAAAAATAAAGCCACCCAACATCAATAATAGAGATTTTTTAACCATGCTTACGCTACCTTTGCCAATTTAATATTCTGAGTCAGCTAATAATGCCAACCCCAATAACTATTCACTGTAATAGCCGTTCATTTCCGGAATCCTTAATCGGGAATCCATGCACCTGCTAAAGCTTGTGACCATGTTTGATTGGGTAGTCAGGCTGGATGATGGTTTCTCTTGGTTATATGAGTTTAAGTATAAATCTATTAGGATTGGCATTAATCCACAACTTCTCATTCCAGCGCCTTGACTAATAAAGAATGCATATTAAATAAAACCCAAAACTTTAGGTTATGAAGGACTAGCGGTGCTTTCGGGTGTTATTGAATTTTGATTCCTAAGGTTAAAATACCAAGGATTTATGACATAAATGTAACAATTGAATGAAGATTAGATGACAATTAAATTTTAGCTAAAATTACAACTTCCCCACCTGTCTCTTTAATGCGACGCTTATTAACTGCGCGTTACAAATAGGTAAGCCATTGTTTTATTATGAATAATAACCATAAACCATGCTAGGCCATTACTTTTAAACGATCAAATCAGTTGTTTGAAAGCGACAGTTTTTTGTTTTTAGTGCTATTAGCTAAGATAAACAGTCCGAATATAAAATTGATTTACCTCAGAATTCTAAGCCTACAAGCATTGTAAATACTGCTATCAATTAAAATCAGAAATATATTCAATCAATCATTTTTCTATAAAGAACCCAGTTTGGCATCAATACTGCATTATGTTTGTTAATGATATTTATTTTTTAGCTTACAAACTCCTCCCTAGCAAGCTAAGAAATATTTATATCATTTTAATTAGTATGCTTTTCGCAGGTTAACCTGTAGGCATTTTTATAATAAAAATAAGGAACAAAAATGTTGAAAAAAATATTCTTTGTAAGTCTGTTGGTAATGAGCACTCAAAATGTAATGGCTTTCGGTTTAAGCGATGTAAATGATGCGGCAAATCAAACAGCTGATGCAACTAATTCAGCACAGAAAACTGCTGATAAAGTAGAGCAAGTAAATGATAAATCTGTTTCTGATATGGCTAAAACCGTAGCCACTGATAGCGCTAAAGAAGGCGTTAATGGTGCAGTAAAAGGTGCAGCAACGGGAACTATTGTTGAAGACGGATCGACTGGCGCTGTCGAAGGAGCGAAAACTAGCGTGAATAAACTAATGAACTAAGGCCTCATTAATTAAATAATAGCCGTAACTTCTCATTAATCACAGGAAAATGCCTATAAAAATATCGTCATTCCCGAGCGCTTTTATCGGGAATCTACGTTGAGCATAGATTCCTGCTAACAGCGTGCAGGAATGACGAACTGAAAAACTGGCTGTACCCTTTAGTAATGAGAAGTTACTAATAGCCCAGATAAAACTCTGTTTTAACTGGGCTTATTTTATTGCCCCCCTCGATACACTTCAAACCTGTCCAAGGAGTGGATGCATACATGCCTTAAGCGGCCTATCAACGCAGCAATAAGTACCTACGTAAAATTAAACTAACACTTAATAATATACCTAAGTTTATAAGGTAGGCTCGAATTTATTTGTACGAAAAATCCTTATTAACACAAGGTACGAATAAATTCGAACCTATAAAAATTGTTTTGTAATTATGCCTTAGTACTAACTAGCCACACATGTCCTCGGCTATGTTTATTCGCGCGCCTAAGAAACCTCACTATTTATAATGCAATCAATTTTGTAGTAGTTGCCTGTAAATTATGGATGTATTTTTATGCTGGCTTATTCATTTGAGCGCCTTAACTTCCTTATCTAGCAAAGTGAGAGAATCATCACACTATAAAAACCAAAGCGATATCTACGTCACATTTTAAATCTGTGTAAAAACTAAACTATCAACCAACAAAACAAAACTCCTTTGGAGAGAGATCATGAAATACAACAAACCGATCACAGCAGCAATATTAATGAGCGCCATGTTACCCGTCGCACAGGTTTATGCATCTCAAGGGCATCACGGGCCACAACAAACACAGGCACAGAAAAAAGCGCGTTTTGCTCCTGAATTATTTGATGACTTTGGCATCACTCAGCAAAAAAATAAAGTACGCCCGCTTAAAGAAGTTAAAGATAGAAATCGTTCGGTTAAAGTGAAAACTGAGCTTTTAAAATCTGATACTTTAACGCTGACGCTGTTTGAAGATACTGTGATAACTGTTATTCGTGATCGTTTGGTTGATAAAGTAAAAGGCAGTACCACTTGGATTGGTCATGTTGAAGATCAGCCTGATAGTGAAGTGTTTTTAACTAGTAGAAAACACGCCCTATCAGGAACCGTACGTATCGGTGAGGATTTATATGAAATCAATTTAGGTGCCAATGATTTACATGAAATTACTAAAATTGATCCTAGTAAAAATCCTGATTTCGATGACGATATAAAAACCGTAGAAGACTTTTATGCTGAAGGCGGTCAAATCGATACCACAGTATCTTCTGACCCCATCGCGGCTAATGCTGAAATTAATGCAGGAACCATCATTGATGTCATGATTGCCTATACGCCAAAAGCACGTGCCAATGCTTCTGGACAAAGTGGTATCGAAGCCAAAATCGTCAATGCCGTCGCTAAAGCCAATCAGGCTTATATAAATAGCCAAATTGATATGCAGATTAACCTTGTGCATATGACTGAAACCAACTATATAGAAAGTGGCTCTACATCAACCAGCTTAAGTGATGTAACTGGTGCTAGTGATGGCAAAATGGATGAATTGCATGCATTACGCAATCAATATGGCGCTGATCAAGTTGTTTTAATCACTGCGGACACCAGTGCATGTGGAACAGGCTATCTAATGACTAGCCCAAGTACTTCTTTTGCCTCTTATGCCTTTAGTGTCGTGCATGACGACTCTAAGTATTCTTGTCTTGGTAATCATACATTAGCGCATGAATTAGGACATAACCAAGGTGATCATCATGACGATGCAAGTACCACTGGAGTGGGCGCCTATCCTTACTCTTTTGGTCACAGAGTCTGTCAGACTGGCGGATTTAGAACGGTTATGTCCTATAGTTGCTCTGG
>Ga0209494_1000204_pt1 | contig 25199 bp, 38 predicted proteins | sample EN1Hudseemescosm_FD_184628 | JGI IMG/M metagenome (GOLD analysis project Ga0209494, IMG submission 184628) | Methane-oxidizing microbial communities from mesocosms in the Hudson Canyon - EN1B Hudson Canyon (SPAdes) (version 2) | ecosystem: Environmental > Aquatic > Marine > Cold seeps | place... | reverse complement strand
CTGGCACATGGTTCAGACCAGAACCAAGCCTAAGAAATGGCACAAAGAAACCAACCCACAACCCACCATGCCATCGGTGGAAATTGAATTTTTACTATAGAGGAAAGACAATGGCAAAACTTTATGACTTAGCAGTTAAAACAGGCAGTTATACCAATCAACAAGGTGAAGAAAAGAACCGTTATCAGAATATAGGCGCGGTAATGTCATCAGATAATGGTGGCAAATTTATCTTAATGCACAAATGGTTTAACCCAGCTGGCGTTCCAGATGAGCGCGGTGGTGATTCAATTATCGTGTCGATGTTTGACCCGAAACCGCGACAACAGAATGGTCAAGCACCAGCGCAACCCCCACAACAGCAACCAGCAGTTGCAAAAACATTTGATGATGACATTCCGTTTTAACCCTCCCAAAATCCATGCTATTGAAAGGGGCGCATGGTGCGCGTATTACTGTGAGTGGCGCGAGTTTATGTTCCTCGATAACCGCAGTGGATGGTGGTTCTTAACCTCATAACGTTCCTTGAGAATGCGCCATCAGAACTAGGGGCGAGGGTTGCTCGAACAACCCTCAAACCTCCATTTAATCTTGAACGAGGTGACTGATATGGATAAGAAAATTTACAAATGGATGGATGATGTGCAGATAAAACAACTGGAATTAAATCACGCGTTATTTATCAAGGTCAGCGATGCTGAATACACGCGAGGATATAAAAACGGTTATCGAAAAGCGTTAAAAGATGCAGAAGAAAAGATGGCTGAAGTTGTTGATAAAGTTGTGTCGCCAGAACTAACTGAGCCATCATCTTGATAATTGAAAAGGAATGCACTAACTGCAAAGAAGTTCAAAATGTGGCTTTCTTCCACCGCAAGTTATCATCGCCAGATGGTTATTCGCCTTGGTGCGTCAGGTGTCGGAAAATCACAGCAGAGCAACAACTTGTCAAAACTGGCAAACAATGCTCATTATGCGGAAAGTTTAAGCTAAGAGATAAAAGTTTCACGCTTGATGCGCGGCTGACAGATGGTTTGCGCGACTCATGTAAATCGTGCGATGTAGAGATGAAGAACAGGTCATCATCATATTGGAAAGACGACCCAGTTGATTACGGCAGAATTATAGAACATTTTGGTTTGTCGGAATCAATGCACTTAAAAGATTCTGAACTTGTATCGCGCTGGAACGATGAAACCGATTTATCATTACCACGCGAGTCAGACAGGGATAAACCCTTGCTTAATGTGGTTACAGGCGCACCAGCATGACATTTGCGAATGATTTAGCGGTTGGTCAAGATGTAGAGCGAAAGGTGCTGAAAACGATTCAAGCAAGCTATCCGAAAGCATTAATGATTGACGGTTATTTTAAAGATTATGATATTTTCGTTCCAGAAACAAAGCAAGCCATTGAGGTTAAATACGATATTAAAGCTGAAAAAACTGGCAATGTTTGTGTTGAGATTAGCTTTGGTGGCAAAGATTCTGGATTAATCACAACGAAAGCAGATTGGTGGGTGTTTGTGGTACATGACGGCATTTATTGGGTAAAAACAGAACGATTGAAATTCTTAATTATCAAGCACACCCCACAACTGATTCCCTACACCCCCAAAGGTGAAACCAAACAAGCAACCGCATATATTGTTAAGAAAACCATACTCGCTCAATACGCTATTTTTAAACCTACTTCCCCATATATTCCCCATGAGTGCTGATTAAGCACTCTGGCAATGCTTATCCGTCCAATCGAGCATCGGTGCAACACATACCTTCCGATTTATTTGATTACGCATATTACTGTTGTTTAGCCTTATTTTGTGCCATTTTATGTGGCTCGTTCCCCATAAATTCCCCATGACTGATTTAATTAATGGCGCATATAACCAAACGCAAGCGTTCCGATGGCGTAATTATCTATGATGCCGCCCTAAAAATCACTAAAAATAAGCGTGTTATCCATCGTGAAAAGCGTTCATTCCTACGTTATCAGCTTGCAAAAGATTGGGCGGTTAAACGTCAGGCTGAAATCCAGCATGGCATTGTCCACCACAGCACAACATCTTATCCAATCAAGAAAGTTATCCACAATTATTTAAACACCTTTAACATTTCTGGACGCTCAAAACTCAGTGATTTAAACCGTTTGGCACGTTCATCCATTGCCGAAATAGATGTTAATGCGCTCACCATCGCGGATGTTGTCCTATATATAAGGAGTAGAAATGATGAATGTTTACCGCAAACGGCTAATATTGACCTGATTTGGTTACAGACTGTCATCAGCACCATGCAAGCTGTGGATGATTCTTTAGTTGTTGATTTAACCCTGTTTCATTCTGCTCGCAAAGTGTTAAAAAGCACCAGATTGGTTGCTAAGTCTGTGGAGCGTACACGCAGACCCACCCCAGAGGAAATGTGGCTACTCTCACGGCATTTTCCACCTTATATGCTATACATTATGTGGTTTGCGATTTATTCGACTCGTAGGCAGTCTGAGATAACACGTTTACGTTGGGATGATATTCAGAATAATACTATTCTGGTTCGCAATTTAAAGCACCCAAGCCAGAAAGGGTTAACCAAGCGAGCCGCTTTGCCAAAGTCAGCGCGGAAGATAATCAACAAACAGCCGCGAGAAAGTGAATTTATATTTCCGAAACTTCATTACAAAACGCTTGGCACATATTTCACACGCGCTTGCCATGCCCTCAACATCAAAGATTTGCGCTTTCATGATTTGCGTCATCACGGTATTTCAATCTTAGCTGAACGCGGATTATCGTCTGAACAATTAAAACTGGTCAGCTTGCATAAATCATCTGCCGCCTTGTCGCGTTACATTAATTTAAAAGCTGAAGATTTAGATATTTGAAAAGCAAAACCCGAAAGCATCGGACAACGCAATCGGGTTTCTGGAATAACGGTTACCGTAATTCTTAGTTTTGCACCATACGTCTCAGCATGGAAATTAGATTTTACCATATTTAATTTAGATGAATACCCCTAGACCGTATGTTTATGAAAATCACGCACACCCCCTAGCGTGATTATTTAAGGCAAAAGTGTGGTAAGCATCTAACCCCAATTATTAGATGGATACCCCTACTTCCATCTAAATTTATTTCAATAAAAAGTGTTATATTGCTTGTATTACTTAGGACTAAGTAGTATACTGTACCTGACATCAACAAAAAGCGGAGAAAATCATGACAACACAAGAAATCAGAAACCAACTAAAAAGAATCAGTTCACACGCAGAGCGTCAATCAACTGTGTCAAATAAACAAGACGTTGGATTACTCACTATCAACAACATGATTGATAGATTAGAGCAGATAAAAAGAGAGGTTGAGAAAGCGCAAGATGAAGATTATCCCCTTTATCTTGAGTATGTGGCTGAGTTAAAAGCTAATTCAATTAAGCCACTGAACTTTGAAGCGTGGAAAGATTACAACGAAGAAAAAAGCAGAATCTTCGACAAGCTGATGGCAGCTAGATAACCACTAACCAGAGGGGCGAAAGCCCCTCATTAACGGAGAATAAATCATGAAAACATACAATTGCTTACTAGATAACGGCACTGTTGGCACTATCACAGATGACAGCATAGATGGGCAACACGCTGATGCATTTATTGGGGAGCGTGTGAACGTTCACCTACACGATGAAAACGGTTTCCCAATTGAAAAAACAGGGATTCTTGTTGAAGTGTTAGAGGAATCATAATGGCTAAAAACACCCCAGAGAATAACCGTAAGCACCAACAAACATCTTATGCCAAGCACAAGGCACAGGGATTAGTGCATAAGAAAATATGGATTAAACCAGAGCATTGGGATGAGGTGAAAGCGTTGGTGGCTAAACTAAACGCATCAGAATAGCATTGTCGCCAGCGCGTCTTGGTAACTGCCTTGCGTATCTGCTATCAAGCAACTCAACAGCCGCTTCATTGAAGTCACCAGCTTCGATGGCGGCTATCATCTTTTTAAACCGCCGCAACCGTGTTGAACCTAAGTTAAAACACATATCCATCAGGCACTTTTGCTGGCTATAACGTAAGCTGTCAAAGTCGGTGAATATCTTACGCAACTCATCAGCCACAATATTCATGTCATTTGCAAATAACATATCCGCTTCATTTTGCGTGATGCCGTTAGTTTCCAAGCACCGCCCATAACCGATGGTTGTTAAACCAAGCGAATCTTGATAAGGCATGAGCCGCAAACCCTCATTGGCTTTTATGTATTCTTCGACCGTATTATTTTTAGTCATTAGCGCAAATTATCTGGATTGAGTTTGGCGCGACAGTTGTGGCGACAGTTTTACGAACCGCAGAACGCGCACCTTTTGGAATATCGCAATAACGGCTCACGGCATAGTCAGCACCATGCGCGATAGTTGTGCCGACTGAACAAGCGGTCAGCAATGGAATCATCATCATGATAATCAGCGACCAGATAAAATATCGTGGGAAAGTCATTTATCTAACTCCTTTGTTAAGCGAACATAATTGCTAACTGAATGGTCAGCAAGTGAATCAATTTTCTTGTCTAAAAAACCCTCAAACATACCAGCACAAAACTGTCTTAACCGATGCCAGAAACTTGGATTTGTTACGCAAGCACCATCACCATCAAAGTAAAAACACATCCCGACATGACGATAACTCCAGAACGACATGGGATGCCGTGTAACAATATCGTTATGATTTCGAAATCTGAAAATTCGCTCCCTGTGCTTGAAGTTCAGCACCGCCGCATAATCGGCATTGCCAACGCGAGGTGAACCGAACGTGTAGAGTTCAGCACCATAGCTATCAAACCGACTAAAGGCTAAAGTTGCCATTGCCGCCCCCAGCGAATGACCTGTAAATATAACGTGCCGACCATCACACAATCGGTTGTAATCTTCCATCAGCGATTCCCAAACCATATCCAGTGATTTCTTAAACCCTCGATGCACCTTGCCAGCTTCATTGTCTGATGTAACTGGTGTTAGCCTAAATTTCAAATCGGCTTTAACATCTGAAAAATCGGTTATTTCCGTTCCGCGAAAAACAAAGATTAATTCTGTTGCTGTCCAGACGGTATAAAACTGGTTATAAAAAACAGAGTGGAAGCTAAACCGCCTGTCCGTGTGTAGTTGCTGAAATTCATTGAGCGGCAGATATGCCCTCTCAGAAAGCAACGCCATTTCATAAGCACGATTTTTATCCATAAAAAAACACCTCAAAAATATTTTGCAAAATCCAAACCGCAAGAGAACTTCCTAGAATTGCGAGTCCAATATAAAAAACCACTTCTACAAAGAAACGCCAATACGCTTTCAACTGAAAACCTCAATCATGAATAAGTGCATCACATGACCTAATAAAAACATGGTGTAAGCAATACCAAGAAAAGCCAACAATATTGGATAGTGATGGGCGAAATACACTCACTTCAAAATGTCTAAAATCGAATCTGGCAGAATAGACAAAACAGCTAATGCCGCAACAAACGCACGAACTTGAGCCACCATCGTTTTCAAATCGTTGACTGATGATGTGATAGCGTCTAGTCGTTCATCGAGCCTGTCTTGCCGCACCCTCATTGCTATAATCTCCCTATCTATGCCAGTTATTTTCGTGTCGGTTACAGCGCATTGCTCTGGTGTTGGCATTTCATTTCATCCCGATAATGAGTTTTAAACCACCAAACAGTGACCCTGCAAGAATTAAAAATGCCACAAAATAAGCAAAGCATGTCATTAAAAATTCGGTGCGCTTCACTCTTTCACGTTCTTCTTTTTCTCGTTGCTTTCGTCGGGCTTTGACTTGTGAGGATTCAAAGGCTATGAACTCCTGCCACATATTCAATCTGGTGGAGCGCATGATATATTCCAATTCTTCACGCTGATTTTTGACTTTCTCAGCCGCCATGAACAATTCTAAATCTGACTCTTTACCACCACCTTTCTTGTTCTTGGCTTGCGCTGTAATCTCTCTGGATTTCTCTGACCAGATACCAAGGTGCTCAGAGCAATCAACTATATCCTTGCCCACTTGGAAGCTTTCTTTAAGCACTGCGAAAGCGGCATTAGCCACCATCAACTCCGCAAGCATAGATTAAGGTTTCTCAGGATACACAGGATTAAATACATCTGCTGTATTAGCTGGCAAATCCCTGAGTAACTTTCGGTATTCTGTCATCTCAGCCGACATGGTCACATCTGTCGATGCAGTCCAATCGGTTTCAGCGAGTAGCTTATCTCTCTGTTCTCTAAGATTCGCCCATGCGACTTCTGACTCTGTTGCTAAATCCTCTGTGGTCTTAGCGACTGCTTGGTGTGGCAGTACCCACTCGCCCGATACTAGGGTTGGTGTCCAGACTTTGACTAACTTCTCACCGTCAGCAAGCGTGGGTGTTACTTCGGTTACGGGGTATACATCGAACTCAGCAAGGTCAGCTAAACTCGGCTGTCTTGGAAACGATGTATTTGAATTGTCTTTTCTCAACTGACCTAGTGAGTATGGATATTGCTCTACTACGTTGTTGATTGCTTTTAGATATAGCATTGTTATTTCTCCTTTGTCTGCTATGCGTTAGGGTCTACATCAGCACCAGCGGTTACTGTGCCGTTGACTGTAAAGTTGCCACCCGTCCCTGAGTTAGTACCCAAGGCACTGGTGTCATCGAACTTCATGTAGATGAGTGGGTCTGCGATAGTGGCAGCTTCAATTGCTGGGGTTAAATCTTTTGGATAACCTAACTGGTCTACGAATAGATTGCGGTTGGATTCTTGGGAGAAGTCTATGTAAGAATTATTGAAGTACATAAAACCTATATCTCCATTCCAGTAGCTCCCTGGAAGGCTTGCGTCTAGTCTTGCCCCTATTCCCGTATTGGTTTGAGTGAGTTTTAGAGTATCATTAGTGTACGTTGTATATGTTGCGCTTTCAGATGCTCCATCAATATAGGTGTGACGCTTAGATGTGTTACTCATGTCAATACTAATCATCACGATATATGTCTGATTAGTGTTTAGTGTTGTACCAAAATCGAAATCTAAAATCCTCGTTTCTGAGCCATTGTAAGCATCTACAAATATTTTATTGTTGGTGTAATGCGCCCAGACACCAAAACGGGTTGTGGAGGTTGTTCCAGTTGCGTCTTCTAAATCAATAATATACTTATTAGATGTCCCACTAAAAGCAAATACCAATGTAACTTGCTTTCCATCACTAGAACCTGTCAGCGCACTACTCCGACTTAAATACCCATTACTCCCATTAAAATCAGCACTCCTCGCCCAAAACTCACTCCCACCCCTCGCCCCTGTGTATGGACCAGAGTTGACAGTAAAGTCACCACCGCTACCTAGATTATTCCCAGCATCATTACCTTGCAGTGGTAATGCAATCAGTGGAGTTGTTCCTGTTTCTGAGATAACTTGTCGAACTGGTTTAGGTCGGTTAGCGTCTGCATCCCAGAATGGGTTGTCTGTTGCTAGGTCTATGTAGGATGTGTCGAAGTAGAGTTCTCCTATATCACCCTCTAAAAACTCTACGGCAGTGGGTCTTGCTCCCACCCCTACAGGGTTGTTGGTAAAATCAATATTCCCTGCGGTATAAACACTGTACGCGGGGGAAGCATCAACACCATTTACGAATAAGTGGCGTTTACCTGTGTCGGATAAATCAAAACTGAAACTGATATGTAATATCCTACCGGCAACTATATTATCAACCTGACAATCAAGTATTTTCACAGCACCTGATGTGTATCCCGTAATCTCACAACTTGTTGAGCCATAGAAACGTAGTCCCCATCTTTCACTGGTTGACTTTATAACGTGACCTTGAAAAGAGAATACTCTGGGGTTAACCACAACGCTCCCAGAAAAGATACCTCCATCCACCATTCCAGACGGACTACCCGATAAATAATCATTCGACCCATCAAACACACTCGCACTACAATTGTCTTGATTAGGCGCACGACCAGCAGTATCCAGTACCCCATTCACCGTGAAGTCACCACCCGTTCCAGAGTTCGACCCAGCCGTAGCCGCATCAGTCATGGGTAGGTATAGAATAGGACTTGATGGGATGGTGCTTGATGGCTTGCCGTCTGCGTCTATGAACAATCTGCGGTTAGATTCTGTAGATAGGTCACGGTAGGTGTAGTCTAGGAAAACGTGTGCTAGTCTGCCTTTGATTTTGTTCAGTTTATTGACAGAATGGTCAGTTGATGTGAAATCTATATCTGAATTTGTGTAAGTTAAGTAGCTATTCCCTAATGCCGCATCAGATACATAAATATGTCTATTTGAAGTGGATGACATATCACACGATATGAGTAGATGATTCCAAGTATTTAAAGGCATAGCACCCCCATGCTCTACACTAAAAACTGTAGAACCTGATGGGTTATCCATCTTAATATTTAGCTCACCACTTGCTTCAAAATGAATACTTATACCATCGGTAAACCCAGCCCCTCCACTATGATATATAGTTCCTCCCCCAGTACCATACACCCAAGCACTAAACGTAAAAGTCTTTCCATCAGCATTACCCGTGAGGTCAGAACTCCGACTCAGATAATCATTAGTCCCGTCAAAGCTAACACCCTCTGGGTCTACCGCACCAGATACAGGTGTCGTACCCAGTAATTTCTTTTCTATACTCATGCCATCGCCAGCCCTGATGCAATACCATACCAAATCGTGCCACCGTCCACTGTGGTAAAAGTCAGTACGTCTATCCCAGCAGTGGTGAGCGTTGGTGCTGTTCCAGCCGCCCAATCTACAGTGAGTGGAAAGTTTACCGTTTGTGAAGCACCATTGGTTAATATCAATGTGAACGCACCACCTTTCCCTGTTGCTGGCATACCCGAAAAGGTGAAAGTTGTGGTTGAAGTGTCTACCGTTGCCGTGACTACGTTACCCAATTCTAAGTTAATGTCCTGTGTGCCACCACCAATTGAACCAATAGCATTAACCGTTTCAGCGTAGTCTTTTAACTCTGGTTTTTGCAACACATTGTCTGCCATGTTGATTGATGCTGTGCGTGTTTCAGCTACGTCTGTTTTAGATATGTCTGTATCAGCAGTTTCAAAAGCCGTTGCCGCAGATGTTGCCGCAGTTCCAAGACCCAATGATGTGCGACCAGTTGCCGCAGTTAAACCAGTTGTACCACCATCCCACTTGGTGTCTGTGTTAGTGTCTGTTGGAACAACCCAAGTATTATCTCCCCGTAAGAAAGTTGTGCCTGACGCTGTTCCTGTTGCAGATAGCATTGCAATGTCTACTGCGCCAGTTTGGATGGTTGTTGCTCCATCAGCCGCAGAAACTATATCGCCAGAGTGATTGGGGTGGGTGTAGTCATTAGCACTGGTTGCCACTCCATCAATCTTGGTTTTATCTGATGTTGACATTAACCCAGCAACACTTGTGGTTGCATCAACATACGTTGTATTAGTCGCGCCAATCGTAATGGTATCCGCATCAGTTCTGGTTACTGTTGCAGAACCACTTTCCATTAGCTTTATGGTATCCGTTCCAGTGCCAGCACCGCCAGCATCTAGTTCAAGTCCAGCACCGCCAATCTGTGTTCCAGCTTTAATTGAATACGTTGTTGTTGCCGCAGACACCGCGCCAGAGATTAAATTGCCGCGCGTTATTCTCTTGCTAACACCAGCGTCATTCACAAAAAGTTGCATGGTGTCTGAACCAGTTGTTGTTTCGGTCAGTTCACTTAATTTTTTATCAGCCATTACGCAGTCCTCTTTTTAGCCGTTAGTGTCATTTCCCATTCGGCATATAAGCCAGATGACGCGGTTGCCGTTATAGTAGCAATGTAAGTTGTATCTTCGACCATTGATAATGCATTATCTAAAGTCATTTGATAGTTGCCATCAGAATCAGCTATGTATGAAAGCGTGACAGGGAAAGTCTGCCCAGATACATTTGTGCCGCCAGTATCTTTTAACGTAGCGGTCACAGTGGCGTTATTCATAAATGAGCCAGATGATGAGTTGCGTAAACTAGATACGCTTAATAAATTGTCGTTTGATAAATAAATGTCTGCCATAATTACACCGCTAAATATTCGCTTGATTCAGTTACTAAAAAGTTAATGTTGTCCTCGGTTTTGAAGTAATCATAAACATCCAATACCGTTGTATCATTAATCGCTGGCGTTGCAGTTAGCGATAAGCTAACTCTTATCTCAGCATCTAAAAAACCCTCAAACGCCATTAGTTTCCCCTATCATCATTCGTGCTGATTGAACCGCTAACATTTGATTATTCCCCTTAATCATTTCATCTCTAAACGATGCAATCGCGTTGGTTTGTCCGCGATTAGTCTGCGACATTTCAACTTGCAACATCGGCATGAACGCAATGGCACAACGCCATTCATCAATCACTTCTTCTGATTGTGGGTTCTTACCTTGAATTTGTGTGTACCACGCGCATCGGTGCATCTTGTTATCTTTGATTTCTTCGCACGTTGAACCCAATGGGCAAGTTAAATTTATTTCCATTATGATTTAGAACAAATAATAATATCTACATAAGCAGGGGATATGGTTGTGGATGAAACTGAACCCAAAACCCCATGAACGTGACCAGCACCACCACCTGTGTCGCTTGTGCCGTAGTAATAATTATCGTAATCTTCGCCACCTGTTGCGCCCATATTATTGCTGTAATTTGGCATAGTGCCAGCAACCCATGCCGCATTAGCGTTACCGAAAGAGTAATGCTTATGCACAGGCATTTCATTTTCAGTCAACACATGACTACTAATAGAAAAACTATCTGAATGTGTATGTGTAAATGCGCCATTCCCATTAGCAAATCCAGTTGTGCCACCAGAACCACCACCAATGCCAGCAACAACTCTTAATGCTTTGTCGTTGTGGGTCGTAACTTGCGTCCATCCTGTCGGTGGCGTTGCTTCATAGAAAACCATCTTAGTACCACTTACCAAGTACACGGTATTATTTAACTGTGCGTCAGTCAGTGTAACTGCAGAGGTCACGTTAGAAAAAGCATCAGTTAAGTTAAAATTAGCCGCATCTAAGTCGCCAATAACCAGCCATGATGTATTCGCACCATCGCGGATTTTTAGCTTGTTAGCGGTTGTATCTGCCCACCACATATAACTGTAAGTGGAAGATGGTTCTGCTGTGCCTGAATTCTTTGTGACGATTGCCGACAGCACAGAATTGACATCAGCCCGAACGCCCGACCCTGTGGCATTTGCAATGGCATAATCAGTAGCCTGACTCATATTAGTATCCTATCGCTTGATAATTAAAGTTAATGTTCTGCGGTGTGCTTGTGCCAGAACCATCGTAGAAGTTCACGGTAAACCCTGTACCTGTCGAGCTTGAAATCACAAAGTTTCCATTGTGTGAATTAGCCGTTATGCCAACCGTTGGCGTTGTGAAAAATGGCTCAGTATAAGTCACCGCAATACCTGATGTGGTTGAGTTAATGCTTGTGCCACGTTCAACCCTATCTGGCATATCCACAGTCACTTTTAAATAAGTAATGTCGATATTGAAATCAGCCGTTGTGGATTCAACTAAAACCCGACCCTCGTATGCTCTGGCTTTAAAATCTGCACTGGTTAATTCAATCCATTCTGACCAAGTGGGTGAACCAGTGGGGTCATCATTAGTTGTTCTGACTTGTACTGTCGCATCAATCAAATCTGATTGCTCACCATCAAAGTTGCGCCATGTGTCTATCAGCGTATCTCTGGAATCAAAGTTGTCGCCAGAGGTATAAGATGATGATTCAAACTCAGCAAATAAGCGTGATGTGAAAACACCACCTAAATCAAGACTGTTTTGGAATAAATAAGTGCCTGTGTTGCTCGCAGATAATGTTGCTAAACGCATCACACTACCCACTACAATTAAGTTTGTTTTAGCACCAGAAAATGTTGCGCTTTCTAAAGTAGAAACTGCGTTGCTAAAGACATGAATGTTTTTAACGGTGGTTACAGATGCGGCATAACCATTGGAAAAGTTGCCTGATGAATCCACCGCTTTCATCATGTAAGTGCCTGCGCGTAATGGCAGAACCGTATTAGTTATATTACCGCTTATCCTCGTACCAATATCAATGCCGTCATCCCACGTTGCATTAGATACCAATGCTGAGTGACGCACACGAACATAGCCACCATGAATTACGTCTATATCAGTTACGGCATCCCAAACAAGATACACTGAGCCGTCCATTGCCCGAATATTAAATCCAGTTATGTCGGCTGGTTTTTCAGTTAAACCAACAACACCGAAAGAATCATAAGTCCAATCTGATGTAGCACCTGAGTCGTTCATGGTTCTAACGCGCACATCGTACACACCAGCCGCAACATCATCAATACGGTATTCTGATGATTGCGCCACAGCTAATGGAATATAATCTGTATCTGCCGACAACTTATATTCAATATTATATTGCAATGCAAACCCATCATTATTGACCCATCGCAAAATCAATCTGCTATGAACGCCAGAACTGCTAGATGTGTAATAGAGTTCTTCCGATAGCGTTAAATCGCTCGGTTGTATAACCACAGATGGGTTATAAAAATTTGTATTTGGCGTTGCGTCTATAAGTGGAATTGTGCCGAAATCATAAATCGTTTCATCGTATTCCAAGGCAACAATCGACACATCATCAGCATTGCTCATCGCAATAGCAGTGATGCGGAATTTCTTATTTGACCAACCTGTTGTCGAATGCGTGATATAGACAACATCGCCGACTTCCGCTCGCATCCCTTGAATCGTTGCTGAGAACTGAACCGATATTTGTTGCCGCGATTGGTTTAAATTAATAGTCGTTATTTGCCGCGCAGTCACCTCATCACTGGTGAATGGTAACTGTGCGTCTTGTTGCAACATTAAGCCGTTATCAAGTGCGCGTAAGTCAGGTGAATCTACCGTTATATAATCATCTTGCCAAGACCTGTCTTTGTTGTAAATCTTAGCTTTGATGCGGTTGAATGTGTTGGTTTTATCGCCAAGCGAAATTGACCAGTTACCAACAATGTTATCTTCATTAAAGACGAATGATGCGGTTTCGGGTTTGTCGATGACGACTTTATATTTGCCGCCAGAAAAGATTAAGATGCCGCGACAGGAAGTCATCATGTTCCTGACAATGGACATGGGTGTTTTCTCAACATTAATAACGCCGTTGAGTGTGTATCTTTTTTGGCTTGAACCACCTTTTGTAACCATTTCATCACAGTAATTAGCCGCGACAATAAAAGATGCGTCATCAATTTGGCTTTCTGGAATACCGCGTCCATAACGTGCATTAGTCATGTAATCGCGTACACACAGAACTGGATTATCACTCCACGCTGTTGTGGTGGTGCGTGGGTCGTAAACTTTTAAGCCTTTAATATCTGCGGTGATGGGCGGCAATCCACTTGCCCACGCTGTGCGGTCATATTCCAAACGGAGATACAAATACGCCACACCAGACAATTTATGTGCGGTTGTCCAACTCACTAACCGTTCAACTAATGTCGCATCTGCGGCTTGTGTATCAGACCCTAAATGCTTATACAATTCAAACTTGCCAGTGAATTGTTCATCAGTGGATAGCTTGTCGTGGAAATACACATTTTCAATACTCTCAATCTCACCCTCTGCTAGAGCAAGAATCAAGTGCATAAATTTATTATTCTTGCCGTCAGATTCAGCGAATACACGAACTATACCTACACGCCTATAACCATAAATAACCTTTAACGGTTCTGAACTGGATGCTTTATTTATCAACAACCCTTGACCAGTATCAGGTGCATCAAAGTCGGCAGTTAATGCGCTGGCTAAATTGAAAATAGCCATCCCGATTGAGCCAACCACCACCACTGTTGCTATTGCAACCGCTAAAGGAATAGAAATACCAGTATAGATAACCAATGTCGCCGCTAAAGGTATAATAATCGGTGGCATCAGTTAAACCTCATCACTTTGTAATCTACATCTGGCACAGGCAAACCAGCCACTAACCCTTTTTCTGGGTCAACTGAAAACATCTTGCCACTGACAAAGACATGGGCAAAAACAAACGATTTATCAAGGTGCAAAACCAAGTCGCCAGTTTGCGGCTTATCAACCTCTTGCCATCCTAATTCTTTTAGTTCAGTTATCCACTCAACAAAGCCGCGATAGAATCTCACCGCCCCTTTTTTAGTTTGATAATGATTCTTGATGCGACTGAGATAATCCGTTCCACACACACGGTCAACCCATTCAACACATAGGGTGTTGCAATCATTTTGCCCCCATTTAAAAGCAGTTAATGCAGTCTTGTCTAAAAGCTGGATGAGATATATTTCATCGGTGGTTTTCATTACTTACGCCCCCAAGGAATATCTTTCATCACTTCGGATGCGAACTCAAAACCCAAATCCCCAGCGAACCAAACTTGTTGTTCAGCGTGGTTGGTGTGTCTGCCAGAACGTCTTTCAAAATCTACCCAATGGCTTGCGGCTTCAATCGACAATGTACAAGTGCCATCATCAGGGTTTTCTTGAATAACTGGTTTATGCATACGACCGCTAAACATCAAAATCGGGTCAGCGACTAATGTTAATGCTGAATCAAGAAACCCTTTGTACAAATTAATAGGTCTATCTAAATATTTCTCAGATAAGAACAAGGCAATAAAAGTTTTATCCACGCCAGATAATGACCCTGTTAATGTGCCTGTCATTAATTGTGATGTTTCCTCAATATCAGAAAACCCTAAGTAATGCCCCATCGCCACATAGGTGTTGCCATCGTGGGTAATATCTCTATTGAAATCACAGATGCGCGTATAAGTATCATCCCATTCAATTTCTAATAAATTAACAGGGATACACTGGTCAGCATTGATTTCAGCAAGCGTTGCGCTGTCAATATCTCTATCCACTACAAAACCTCAATCAGAAACAGGTCAAAAGAGTGCATAGAATTAACATCAATGCCAGTTTCTTGTTGGTCTTGAGCCAACGCCATCTTAAACGGCACACTTTCGCTAACAATCGTATCGGCTGTTGAAACTGCACTGAGTAACGGTGGTTCGATAGTGATAGTTGAAAAACCAGAATCCGTTTCAATATCAGCCGTCAGCATATAAACTTTGTCATGCTCTGAGAACTTAATAAAATCACCGGCTTTCAATAATCCACTTTGCAACCCTGTAATGCTTGCAATAGTTGACGCACCAGCACTGGCAACACCAGAAACTAATGTGCCAACAAGATTTCCCGATGAACTGGATACACCCTCTGGCACATAATCGAATGTTGAATACTGCCCTTTTTGTGCGACAACAAACGCCCAGATAGGCGCGAATTGTTCGCGTGTCATCGGTGGGTAAGTCGCTTCAATTAACCAACGATGTGCGCCACGCTGACGCACTTGTCGTTTCATGCTATGGGTTTCGCTCACCATATTCGGCGTAATGGATTTGATGCGAATTGAGCGCGGTTTAGGTGATGTTGGAAATGCCATTATGCTGAAACTCCGCGTCTGCCTTGCTTACGATATGCCTGGTCAATCATGCCGATTATTGATTGCTTGTTATTTACAAGAAAACCCACGCCAGTTTGTGTATCAATCGCATTGATGTTGAAAGTTACCGCTAATGGTTCGCCGCCATCTAGCTTGTGATTTGGTACTAAATGCCCATCTGTTTTAGGGACGAATAACTCCCTACCTTGCTCGCCAACCATGAATGGTTTGCCGCGATTTAAACCGCCGCCAGCCGCCTTACCTTTTGCCGCAGTAACATTACCGCCAGATGCGCCACCAGCACCTAACAAGAAACCAAATGGCGTTCCCATCAGCGCGTTTTGTATTGCTTTAAATATTAATGCTTTAATTATCATGGCGGTTAAGTCAGCAATAATAGACAATGCGAAATTCTTGAATGAAAATTTACCTGTCATCAATGCTTGGGTTAACTGGGTGCTTAACCCTGTTGAAAACCTATCTATAAAACCAACCGCTTGCGTGTCAACATCGCCAATAGCTAATGCCATTTTATTCATTTGGGCGTTAAAGCCTGTCGCACCATCCACATCAAACTCAAACTTTACTGGCTCAAGCTGAGTAAGTTTAGGTGGTTGTTTCGGCGTATTGGTTTTTAGCTTTAGATTTGCATCAGCCGCACGACTCAACCCAGCGTTATAATTATCTAACGCATTACTGGCTTTTAAAAACTCCCAAGTCTGGTCGGCAACAGCGTTGCGAGTGTCGAATAATTTTTGGTCAAACCCCGCCGATAAAGATGCCATTACCTCCACAATACTTAACTTAAGTTTTAAGTACGTTAAGGACAACCCCTCAACCGCCTTTTGTATCTCAAGAATAAAGCCTATTTGTCTTGGTTTTGATGATGCACCCACACCGAAAGCATCTCTGATGTTGATGGCAAGATTCACAAACGCATTTGATGCGTCTGTAACTGCTGGCGACAATTGAACGACTATTTTATTTGCCAATCCCTCAACAAGACCAGTGGCGCGACCAATTGCATCACCAGCCATTTCTATTTTATGAGCATCAACACGACTCAAGGTTAGACCTAATGATTCAGCTTCACGCGCCATATCATTTAAGCCTGTTTTACCCAGAGCGAGGGTATTAACTAAATTCACGCCCTCTGAGTCGAATAGTTTGAACGCTAATCTAACCTTATCGGATTGACCGCCAACATCTTTCATTGCGCCAGCGATTTCTTTAAATGCTTGGTCTGGCGACATTAACGCTAACGCTCTAGCGTCTAACCCTAACTCACGAAGTGCATCTTTAGCTTCACCTGTGCCTTGAGCGGCTTCAGCGATTCGCCTTGTCATGCGTTGCAAAGCCATATCAAGGGTGTTTGTTGCCACGCCTGTTTGCTCTGCCGCATGGCGTAAACTGATTAATGATTCAGTGGTTAAGCCTAATTTGTCGGAAGTTTTAGCAAGCGCATCAATGGTGTTAAAGCTATTGCGAATCAATAACCCCATGCCTGTTGCGCCAGCAACAGCCGCAATAGCTGACCTAACGCCAAAAGCAGAACGTTTCAGCGCACTGAATCCCTTATTGACTGAGGAAACAGCTTTCTTTGTTTTGTCTTGGGCGGTTATTTCTATTTTTACGTCATTTGCCATCGCGTTTTAACTCCAAATGTGCAACCCATAACAAAACTTCATCCGTACTAAGTGCCATGATTTCGTCTAACGACTTGTGTAAGTGTTCTGCCAGATGCAAACAGAACCTTAAATCATGGTCACTTTTTAGTTTTTTAGTGCGTCATCCAAGTCCACTTCGCCGCCGCCCATTTCAACCACAATGCGGCTAATAATATCAGGGTCAAGCTGGTTCATAATCTCAGTCATGTGCGCTCGTCTGAACATCTTTTTGCCATCAGCATCCAACGCCCTAATAATTAACGTCATCACAACAGATTCCGCTTGTTTATTAGTGTTGGTTAATTGCAGAACTTCACCCTGTTCTTTCATTGTCATTGCTGGCTTAAAGTAAATCTTTGTCGGCTTTCCATTGACTTCCCATTCTGGAACAACCAGTTGCGACAAACTGCCTGACAGCCTGTCACGGAACTGGGTTTTAGCCGCATCTAAAATTTCAGACATTAACTAGCCGCACCCCATGTGAGGTCGCCAGTGCCAGTAAAGCTAAATGATGTTTCCACGATGCCATCAGATTCAGCGTTAACACTTGCGCCAACAACTGTTGCTGTGCCTGTCGCATATCTGTCGCCAGTAGTTGCGCCCTCTGGGTAAAAGTTCATCGTCACAGATGACCCAATGGTTAATGCCACCTGTCCATTTGTATCTGTTTCATCCCAGAAACAATCTGCTGAACCTGACCATTTCTTTAAACCTGTTACATGGGTTTCAGAAGAATCACCCAGCGTTGTGGTATCAATCGTATTTGCCGTTTCTTCGATGCTATAGCTTTTGAGTTCCGCAATCGTATTTGCGCCAACTTTAACTACGCCCTCAGAACCTTTATGAGTTGCCATCGTTATTCACCTTTTTAGCCTTAGATTTAGGTTTTGATGGTTTGATTTCTTGCCAACCCATCGACTTCATTCGCTCAACCGCCCTATCTTCAACATTGATGATAGTGCCGCCTTTGCCAATTCTCATTTTCATTATGTTGTTCCCCGAACATAATTGTATTCAATGCGTACATTCATAATAATGCCGCCCACAGGGTCAATAGCACCCTCGTCTGTTCCTACCTCAGTGACTTGCGTATCTAACGCATAACCACCGCGCGTTCTATCGGTATCAAGCACTTCTTCAATTCCCTCAATCAACTCATTTCGTGCTGTGTCTATCGCTGAACTTTTCACAAAGCCAATCACCCGATAATTAACAACTGCCGCACGTTTAGAAGATGATTCATTCATGGTGGAATCTTCGCGCGTTTCTTCGCCGCTCTGAATCCAACACGCTGGAAACTGTGCGTTGCTTAATTTCTCGAAATCAAAAGGATTGCGTTCAACCTTTTTCAATGTAATTGGGGTGGTCATCCCTGACAAAGTAGTTACCAGATTCGCGGCAATAGATTCACGAATACTCATAACTGTTTCCCAAAGAATCGAACCAAACGCTTTTCTTCATCTGGCTTAAAACCAAACCATCTGCGTTGTTTGTCGGTATTAGCAATCTTCTTTTTATCGAGTGCGCCTGTTGCTGAGATAACTGCCTTACTGCGCGTTAGTTTCGTAATCGTTAAACTACTCCACATTTTTCCAGTGCGGTTTAAATCAACAAAAGCAACTTGCGCTATAGGCTTGATGTTTTGCCTATCCCACGCATAGCTTTCAGAATAAGGCTTAAAAGCACCCTTTAAACCCTCCCCTACCTTTAGACGGTCAAGCAAAATATGAATGCCCAGTGATGCCGTCCTACCTAACGCCTTACCAACTTTCGTGGGTTGCTCTCTAACGATAGTTGCCAACCGCTTATCCAGTTGGCTCGTATCTATTTTCAAAGCAATCATCGTGTCAATCTGCCGTGATGGATAGCAACCTTTTCAGCGTTAGCCACTGAGCCGTCACCATCTGCATCGTACTCAACGCCGTCTTTCAGAACTTGCTCAAATTCCTCGTCAAACCTTGCCCGATAGAATTTAATCATTTCCAGAAATCTGTCGCCGTCACCCCAAGTTGATAGTTTGGGTAAAGCATACTTCCACAACACAAGAAAAGAGGAACACTTAGTAAACTGAGACTCGGTTAGTTTGCTAGAATTTAGTTCGCCAGTTCTACCAGTTTTCGCCCACCAAGCGTTCCGCAACTCGCGCTCAATATCAGCTTGAGCATTAGTATGCGATGCCGCAAACGTACTAATGCCAAGTGATAAAATGTCGGGTTGAAGTGCCGTTAGGTCACTATCTTGCGACATTGCCATAATGGTTACAGACCAGCGTCAAAGTAGAGTTCACAACCCATTGAGTCTTGAAGTTCACCAACACCATAAGCGGCGGTTGCGTTCAATTCCCAGCCACGAATACTTGCATCGCGTTGTGGCTCAATTTTAATATCCCATTTGAGTGCTAGACCTAATGCGGCTGGTACAAACATTGCGCCTTTAGAATCACCAGAACCATCAATGGCTATATTTGCTGATTCATAAATATCAACGCCAGCTAGTGTGCCAACATATCCAGAGCGCATTGCCGCGTTCTGAGCATCACCGCCATTTGGATTGGCGAATGTGTTGGTTAAGTTAGCTTTGAGGTTGTAGGCTTGGTATGGATGGATAACCGCAACTGGTGAACCGATTGCGTTATTAGCGCGTAAGGTTGCCGCCGCTTTGAATATATCAGCCGCAGTTAGTTCAGTTGTGGTTGAACCGAATGAAGTGCTAAAACCATCGAACAAAGCAATTAAATCTTCATCCATTTTCTTAGCGATACCCTCGCCCAGCACACGACCTAAATCTCCAGCAACATCACGCGCTGATGATTGTGCCGCTAAATCGGTTAATACTGCTTGAACACCAACTTCTGCAACAGTAATAGATACATTGCTTGTTGATACCGCAGTTGAGGACATATCTGAACCCTCAGTCAACGCCGCCGCCGCCACTGCTGGATAGATGGGTACTTGGATAGTCTTGCCAGAATCACCAGCAAGACTGTAATTTGTAACTAGATTCCGCACCAATGATTGTTCTTGTGCGGTGAATGTCGCTTCAGCGATGATATTTGTAAATAAATCATCTAGCGTGGTTGTAGTTGAAGATGCCATTTAGTTTTCCCTAAATAAATAATTAATTTAACTAGGGATGGCAATTTGGGTTTACCGCACACCTCTCCCTATCGACTTTCTATGCTCACGATATTCATCATGAGTCATTTCAGCCACAGGTTTAGGTGTCTGCGTTCCACCGCCAACTTTGCCTACACTGCCAGCACCCGATAAAGATGCCTTAACAAAATGTGGGTTCGTTGTTAAAAAATCACTAACTAAGTCAGTAACTTTTTTCATTTCTCCTGTGTCACCATACAGCAAAATCCCTTGTTTGTCAATGACTTCCACGTTGCCATCATCCCCCAGTCTAACTTGACTCCGCAACAATGAAGCTACTTGGTCAGGTGATACGGCGTTTAAATTACTCGCTGTGCGTAACAATGAACCATCAACTTCTATCTCGGTTAGCCTGTTTTTCAACTGGTTAATCTCATCGTCTTTCTTGCCGACTGTGGTTTTCAAGATAGCTTCAAAATCACCACGCTCTTTCTGTCGGTCAACTTCAGCCTGTTCTTGCTCTGCTTGCCACCCCTTATAAGCATCAACATCAACGCCAGCATATTTCTTGTCGTATTTCTTACGCTCACGCGCCAATCTGTCGGAAACCATTTTATCAACCTGTTCTTGCGTGAACTCTGGTGTTATAGGTTCTTCAATTACCTCTTGCTCTTTTTCTTCTGCCATTGTGTGTCCTCTAGTTTTTTCTGTTCTTGTTTGTTTTTTCAACTATTCTGCCGTCTTGCAACATCACTTCCACTAAACCCTCGTCTAAATGTAAGTAAGAGTGCAATTTGTGAACTTCATCGTGTAAATCACGCACATGCTCTTTTAATTCATGCAATTTTATTGCATCTTTAAGGATGCGACTTTCAAGTGTAAACACAAGGTCAATCAGTTCAACCACACGACCATTCTTGTCTACAACTAGAATATTTTCTATATTCTCATTACTCATTACATTACTCCTTGAAAACTGCTCTGAAATGATGGCGACAGTTATAACCGCCACGCGCTATAAATGGGTCGCTTGATGATTTGCCTGCCCAACTATTATTCGCCCACTCATCCCTGATTTCTTGTTCTGTCATGACTCGCCCGATATGGTCTTTACACCATTGCCGCGTATCCTCAACCACCGTTCCAAAATACTCAAATTGTTCAGCACCCAATTGGTTAGCCATCTTCATATTGATTGATGCTGAATATTGCATTAAGCCATCGTGTAGTTGTTGCGTTGCATAACGCCTGAGATTGTTGCCAACCCTATCGCGAGCATATTTGGTATGCAGTTGTTCAACTGCCGCATCAACTGCGCTTTCCATTGCTGGGTCAAACTTGTTTTCCGCAATGAACTCAACCAACGCCTGTGCTTCATTGTCATTGGTCTGAATATACACACCGTTGATTTGATGCTGAACTGCTCGTATTGAATCAGCCAATGGTTTCGCCGTTAGCGTGTTCTGGTATATTTCCCGACTAATGGAATCAATAAAGGTTTCAGCCACATCCTCAAAGCCTTGGAATGTTAGCTTTTTAAGTTGCCTGACAATAGAACGGTCAACCGTCAGCAAGGCTTCATCAATACCAGATGCACCATACATTTCAATCAATGATTTCTCAGCACCATCAAAGTTAGCAATCGCCTTATGCACCTCGGTCAGCACTTCCTTTTCAACTGCTTCACGCAATGATTGACGCATCCCCAAAGCAAACTGCAAATCAAATAACTTGTCTGCTGATGTTGGCGCACTTGCCAACTGATTAACAATCGACTTTTCAAACTTAACCAGCGACTCGTTTAAAAGCCGCTCGTATTGGTCAGCCAGTTTTTCCAGCGTTCTTGCGTGTCGGTTATTCGATGCCATCAGTAAACTCACCGACTACAATGGTATTTGCCTTGATTTGGCTTAGTGCTTCATCAAGTTCCGTGTCTTTAAGAACCAGTTTCGCAATGCCCTCATCAACACCGTGAACAAATGCCGTTGATTTAATCCCAGATGCTTTGGCGCGTTGTAAGAAATCCAGTTCAGCACCTAAATCATGCAAATCAAAGTCGTTGTTATAATCGGTCAGCACTTGGTTTTCAATGCCTTGCCATTTCGCGAATATATCCCAGATTTGTTCCTCTGCTAACTCTAATAATGCCGCTTTCTCAGATAACCTTGCATTTAACAACTGAAATTCAGTCTGTAATGCCACACCGCTCTTTGTCTGCGCTTCAGTGGCGCGAACTGCGCCCATGTGTGCCATTCTGTTAATCGCTTCAACTTCGTCCGTTATACACGCTCTGATTGCGTCTAGGTTAGTTCCAGATGGTTGCAATAAATACGGCTTCAACCCAGCATCAAGGTCGTCATCCATCTGAATGATTGCACCAGCCCCAGCAGTGGCATCTGTACCCTGTGTTTTAACCAGTGACGGGTGGTTACTAATACGGATTAATTGCTCAATTTCAGATAGCTTGTTGTAGATGCTTTTCTGTTTTAAAGCAATGTCGCCAATGTCTGAAATACCTGTGCCGCGAATTGGTGAGCGTTGAGCGTATAAACAGACGGCTGGAATCATGCCCAATGGGTTATCAATGTCGATGACTTTCTTTTCCTCGTCACCAATAACACTCCAACCCTCAATCTTATCGCTAGTCCAAACCCTAAAGAACTGCTCATCACCCTCAACCCATTCCCTGACTTTCAGATAAGTTAAAACATATCGCCCAGACTCAGCACGTTCATAACGCCAATCAAATACATTCTCTGGTGTAATTAACTGGATATAAGGGCGAATATCTTGGTCTAATTCTTCTGCTCTGGTTTTAGCATTTGATGGTGGTTTATCAACCAACAGCCAACAATGCCCATAAACACTAGACCAGATTTGTGCATCACGCATAAATTCATTCAGTTCGCGCCCATCTAAATCAGCATCCGCAAGGAAAGCGTTAATGGCTGGGTCATCGCCTAAATTACCCAAATCCCTCTTTGGTGGTACGCGCCAGACAAAGCTAGAAAATATCTGCACGACATTTCTGCAATGGTTGTCGATTGGTGTTAAGGATATGCGCTTGTTATATTCATCTGCATCCTCAAGGGTGTATTTAATTAAATAATCACCGTCCTGATAATCCTTGCCACCTAAGAAACTTCGCAAGTAAAATTCCCACAAACTTGCGTTGCCGTTATAAATATCGTTCTTTTCTGTAATAGCCATAATTTAAGTCCATCGTGTCATTGGTTGTTCATCATAGGATTTCTTTATTGGATATAAAAAATCCACCGCATAGCCTAAAGCATCGTTCATGTGGTCAAATCCCGAATCCTTTTCGGGTTGTGAAGTTCCCTCTTTGTAAATGTGCCTTTCCAGACACCTGATAACCGTGTTGCATTTCGGGTCAACGAACAAGTGCCGCTCGCCCTTGCCGTTTAATAATCGTGAATTGACTGCGTTGATTCTATCCCTCACAGCCGTGTGCTTATTACGCACCCTTACCCTATAACCGGCGTTCTCCATAATGCTCAAATCAGTCTTGCCGCCAGCACTGGTTTTTCGTTGTCTGCAAGCTGGGTCTGGATAAAGCGTTGCTTTGTCTGTGGTGTAGCCGCGCTGATGCAATTCATCCATCAACTCAGCCGTATTACTGCCAAAGATAACCACCTCATCCAACACGTTCATTGTTGCGCCATCAATACCCATAACCACTGCACTCATCGGGTTAATGTTCATATCAATTCCGATGTGGTATTGCTTGGTTTTATTGGTTTGCTTAACAGACTCTTTGCGGTTGAAATTGTAATAGATGATGCCCTCATAATTCACAAACTGCGCTTCATACTCTTGCTGAAATGTTCGCGAGTCTAAATCTGATTTAGCCGATTCAATTTCTTCGGGTGGAACATAACCGCCATCGAGGGTTGTGTACTGAAACGAATCCCAACCATCAGCACCATCAATGCCCCTAGTCCACAAATCATAGAAGTGATTGCGTCCTTTAGGCGAGCCAATAAATAATGCTCTGCCGCCAGTATCAGATAATGTTGGACGCAACACATGAAACCATGCGTCAGGGTGCATATCAGCAAACTCATCAAGCACGATAAAATCTAAGCCTACACCGCGCAGACTGTCATAATTATCAGCACCTTTTAGCGCAATGGTTGAACCGTTACGCAAAGTCATCTTCAATTCGGTTTCGTGTTTCTTAGAAATGTAACCGCTTGGGATGGAATCGTTCAGCATTTGCCATGCGATTTCCTTTGCTGATTTGTAGGTTGGCGCAACATAGTAAACCTTAGTCTTGCGGTCTAAAGCCACGCGCAATAACTCAACCAGTGACAGCGTTGTTTTGCCGAACCGTCTACCAGCTACCACAACACGAAAGCGGTCATCACATTCAAATATCTTTGACTGCGCTTTACTCAGAATCACGAACGACCGTTATATCCAATTTGGGCAAGTTCACAACATCAGCTTCAATTTTGTCGGTCTGCCCTAGCCAGTTCTTTCCTAGCCAAACCAGCATGGTCGGGTTGCCCTCCATTGCTGTGGTATATTGTCTGCGTCTTAAACTTTTCTTGCCACCAGCACTTTTTTGGGCGTAATAGTCCTTAAAACTCAGGTCTTTCTCGCGTTTACACGCCCTATTCAGCGTTTCATAATCAATGCCAAGAATTCCAGCTTGTTCCTCGCCAGTACATTGAATCTGACACATTTCATCGACTTGTTCCCAATCTATTTCTATTAATGGTCTGCCATCCTTGTTCATATCATCACCTCTGATGTTTTATTTCTACGCCATCATGCAAATCGTACTTTCTGCCGCACTTTTCAGAAATACAAACGCGCTCATTTCTACTGTAAAACGTTATCAACCCACCACCACACCAACATCGCTCAATTGACCTGT
>Ga0209494_1000201_pt1 | contig 25326 bp, 21 predicted proteins | sample EN1Hudseemescosm_FD_184628 | JGI IMG/M metagenome (GOLD analysis project Ga0209494, IMG submission 184628) | Methane-oxidizing microbial communities from mesocosms in the Hudson Canyon - EN1B Hudson Canyon (SPAdes) (version 2) | ecosystem: Environmental > Aquatic > Marine > Cold seeps | place... | reverse complement strand
GCCACCAAGTTTAGTAGATAAAAACTTCTACGAGAATGGTCAAAACTTTGAAGAAATTCAGCAGAAAATTGATCAACAAAAAGCATTAGGGTGGAGTGGCGTTTTATTTGTTCCTACAAAAACGCGTGTTAATCAATCTCAAAAATACGAAGTATTAATTCAAGGTAAAAATTCTACTTCTTTAGCGTTAGATTCAGTGAAAATTAAAGCCTACCGCCCCTCTGATGAAACGGCTGATTTTTCTGCAACCATGATTAATTCAAAGCCTGGAACGTATGAAGCTGAATTAAGTTTTAATTTGCCTGGAACATGGGACGTAGTAGTTGAAGCCCTGCAAGGTGAAAATGAATTTGTCATGTTAAAACGGGTGACGATCTCGCCATAAGAGATTTTTAGTACGGAAAAATATCTTCATGTGGTAAGGTGTTGGCTTGTTTTTTAAAGCAGAACAAAAATCTTGTCTATACATTGTTACCACTGCAGTCTACCCGTAGAAGAAGAGGGGCTTTTTGCTGCTGAAATAGCAGGCGAAAACCATGAGTTTTGCTGCTTTGCTTGCCAGACTGTTTGCCAAACAATTTATGACTCTGGTTTAGAAAGTTTTTATCAAAAAACACCTGATGGGGAAACTTTATCTCCACCTCCAGAGCTCTCTTCTGAGCTTACATCGTACGATCTCGATGATATTCAATCTGACTATACTCAAGTAGAAGGAGATACTCGGTCTATTCACTTGTTGGTTGAGGGTATTCATTGTGCAGCATGTGTATGGCTAATTGAGCATTCATTAGCTAAGCAAGATGGTGTAGTTTCTGCTGACGTCAATTTGACATCCAAAAGACTGTGGCTCAAGTGGGACAATAGTCGCACGCACTTATCTACAATTCTTAAGGCTTTGGGCGATATCGGATACTCAGCAATTCCTTTTGATGCTGATACGGCTGAAGGTGCGTTAGCCAAACGCCATCGTTCATTACTTTATCGTATGGCTTTTGCTGGCTTTGCGATGATGAATCTAATGTGGATATCTATTGCCTTATATAGCGGGGCAGATGAAGGTGAGTTCAAAAACTGGTTTCATTGGATAGGATTTTTGATTGCCACACCCACGCTATTTTATGCGGGATTTCCATTTCTACGTAATGCATTATTAGGCTTGCGTCGTCGTTATTTAACGATGGATCTCCCTATTGCTATTGGTGCGAGTGCAACCTATGCATATTCCACTTATATAACAGTTACAGGTTCAAACCATGGGGATGTGTATTTTGATACTGTGGTTAATTTCCTCTTTGTTATTTTAGTTGGACGTTATTTAGAAGCAATATCAAAAAGACAGGCCTTGTCGGCTACGTCTCGTTTACTAGAGCTACAGCCTAAGTTGGCTACTGTTATTACCGATGGAAAAGCAAAAGTTTTGCCGATTCGAGCGGTTCAAAGAGGTGATTTTGTACTTGTTAAACCAGGTGAAAAAATACCCGTTGATGGCGTAATAGTTGATGGGCAAAGTGCCGTTGATGAGTCAATGCTAACGGGGGAATCCTTACCTGTGGTAAAAAATCTTACCGATAAGGTCGTTGCAGGCAGTATTAATGGTGAAGGTGCCTTCACTGTAAAAGCCGAGCAGATCCTAAAAAATACAGCATTATCTAAGATTGTTACATTAATGGAAGATGCCCAAGCATCAAAAGCCCCCATTCAATGCACTGCAGATAGAATCGTACCGTGGTTTGTTGTCATCACCTTATCCCTAGCAGCACTCACGTTTATTTACTGGTATCAATTTGATTTTGAACAGGCTTTGTTAGCGGCTACATCCGTTCTAATCATTACCTGTCCATGTGCATTTGGTTTGGCAACGCCCATGTCTGTTGCGGTGGCAACTGGTGTGGGGGCAAGCGAGGGGATTTTAGTGAAACAAGGTGCAGCATTAGAATATCTTTCCAAGGTCACTCATTTCGTTTTTGATAAAACAGGCACTTTAACAAAAGGTGAGTTACAGCTCGTGACGATTGAACCTTTCTCACAACTATCCTCAGATGACTTATTGCTTCTTGCCGCTTCAGTAGAGCAGAACTCAGAACATGGTATTGCAAAAGCGATACTAAAGGCTGCTTCTGAGGCTGATTTAGATGTATTGCCGTTATCACACTTTTCTTCATCACCGGGGCAAGGTATACAGGCTGTCATTAATAATCAACATGTCTTGGTAGGAACGAGTGCATGGCTTATTAGTGAGGGAATAATAGAAAATAAGAGCTGGAAAACTAAAATAGATGCGTTAGAAGTCCAAGGCATAAGTTGTATTTTCATTGCAGTTGATGACGAGGTAGAAGGACTTATAGGGTTTGCTGATCAGTTAAGAGACGATGCTAGAGATATGATACTTAGCCTGCAAAAGCAAGGTGTCAATATTACCGTGTTAAGTGGAGATAAAAAGTCTGTAGTGAATGCTATTACGGCAGACTTAGGTGATATTAAACGTCAAGCAGAAGTATTACCTAAAGATAAAGCAGACGTGGTGAGGGCGTTGCAGCAACAAGGTGAGATTGTGGCAATGGTAGGAGATGGTGTTAATGATTCACCAGCCCTTATTCAATCAAATGTAGGTATTGCTCTAGCATCTGGGACTGATGTTTCTATAGAAAGTGCCGATATAGTGTTATCACATAATGAATTACATAAAGTATTGGAAGCAAGAGGATTGGCGCGTCAAACGCTGAGAACGGTTAAGCAAAATATTATTTTATCTATTACCTATAATATTATTATGGTGCCACTGGCTATGATGGCATTAGTGAGTCCTATAGTGGCTGCTTTAACAATGCCAATTAGTTCTTTGTTAGTCATCGCAAATGCAGCGAGAATAAAAAGAGCTTTTTATAAAGCAAAAACACGAGAAAATGGTTAGAATTGTGGACAAATCTATTAAATATTTTTTTACGGGATAGTGAAATGGAAGTTATCTATGGCTTATTACCAGGAATGTTATTGCTTGGAATCATTGGTGTCGCCATTTTCTTCTGGGCAGTACGAAGTGGTCAATATGATGATATGGAAGGCGCAGCTAACCGAATATTGATGGATGATGACAAGCCTGCTAAAACGTCAACAGATACATCTAAATCAGACTCAGATTCTAAAAAGAACTGACTTTTATGGTTAATTTAAAACTCAGGCAACGAATAGTAGCCCTCTTATTACTATTAAGCTCGTCACTTGTTTTCTCTGCAGATACTATCAAATTAGGTATGACCGCGGTATTGACAGGCCCTTCAGCAGCATTGGGTAATGATATGCGGTCAGGCATTGAGAGTTACCTACAACAGGTTAACCTGCAAGGTGGAGTACAAGACCGTAGATTAGAGTTTATTGTCTATGATGATGGTTATGAACCTGAACGTGCAGCACAGAATATGCGTAAGCTTATCGATGATGATGAAGTGCTGGCTGTTTTAGGGAATATTGGCACCCCAACTGCGATCGTGACAGCTCCAATCGCACAAGAAAAGCACACCTTATTATTTGGTGCTTTTTCGGGTGGGAGTGTTTTAAGAAAAACGCCTAATAGCCCATACATTATTAATTATCGACCAAGCTATGCTGAAGAAACGGCAGAAATGATTAATGGATTGCTTGATTCAGGTATTAAACCTGAAGAAATTGCATTTTTTACTCAAAGAGATGGTTATGGAGAGGCTGCATATCAAGGTGCTATTAACGCACTAGAGGCTTATGATTTCAAAGGTACATTACTGCTTTCTCATGGTCGTTATACGCGTAATACACTGAATGTTGAAGATGCCGTAGCAGTATTATTAGATAATCCTATAACACCGAAAGCCGTTATTATGGCAGGTGGTTATGCGCCTTCGGCCAAATTTATTGAATTACTACGTGAGGAATTACCTGATATTTGGTTTTTGAATGTTTCTTTCGTGGGTAGCCATTCCTTGCAAAAAGCGTTATCTCATGACGTTGAAAACGTTATTGTCACACAGGTGGTTCCGAGTCTTAAATCTTCACTCCCTATTATTAATGAATATGTGTATGCCCTGAAAGAATATGACCCTCAAATTGAGGCGAATTCAGTATCGCTAGAAGGTTTTATTGTAGCAAAAATATTTCATCAGGCTCTGCTAAGAATAGAAGCTGACATCAGTAAAAAAAGCATCATTGAAGCTATAGAGTCACTAGGAAAACTAGATATTGGCCTTGGCGAGGATATCTATTTTGACGGTTCTGAGCATCAAGCAATTCATAAGCTATGGTTAACGCATCTAGAGGCCGGTCAGTTTAATGTATTTCAATGGAATATGTTATCACCGAAGCAGGCGAATAATGACCATGAATAAGATGGATGCATTCATGTTTAGAAATTGGAGCATTAAAAGCTTACTTCAACTTTGGTCTTTGGCAACGATTGTTGCCATTATTGTTATTGCCTTAGTGTCGATTTATACCAATAAGTTTTTCTCTGATACGCAAGATAACTTGACCGATAATGTATTACCTATGGAAGATGCAAGTCGGAAAATTAATGCGGTTTCTTTTTCATTTATTACTCGACAAAAGCAGGTGATTGCATCAACCTCACTTGAGGCCATTAATGACATTACTCCTCGTAAACACCTAGAAGATGAGTTTTCTATTCATTGGCAGAAGATGTCTGATGCAGTTGAAGGCCGTGAACAAGGTAAAAAAATAGTTAATTCATTACATGAGTATTATCAACGTTTTCTAGATGTCGATAGTCAGCTTCTGATGCTTATTCGTCAGCAACATAGCTTGCGCGCTAACTTATCTCAACAAACGACAAAGGTTGAAGCGTTAGAGCAGAAAATTCAAAGTCAGGTTGAAGCTATTGCTGGCAGAATCAATCTTCAAGTAAGTAAAAACAAACGTGCTATTCGATTATCACTTGATGATACATCAGGGGTACAGCAAGAAAAATTAATGGAACAAGTTATTTTTAGTGAACAAGATACCATCCAAAAACTAGGTCAGTCAGTACGGTTGAATGCTTTAAATATAGGTTACTTGACTCAAAAATTAATGCAATCTGCGAATACGGATATTTTGCTAAGCTTACGTGATAATGATATTCGACAACATGAATCTATTTTAAAAAGTGACATCACATTATTGAAAAATAAATTACGCTATGATCATGAGCTGTTCACAATGACGGAGTCATTAGAGGTCGATATTCTAGCGATAATGGAGGTTGTTATAGGCGAATCATCTGTTTATCACTTAAGGATAAAACAATTACAAAATGATCATTTATTGTTCTTAGGACAGCAGCACTCCATTTCAATATTAAAAGTAATGACAGCTAAACTTAATCAGTTGTCGAGCTTAGTAAGTGGGCAGAGTCTACAAACCGTTAATCAGTCAATCGTTGTGGCTGAAAGAGCTAGATGGATCATTATCATCTTGAGTATTCTGATCACATTGGGAATGATTCGTTTTATTGTATCTATTTCGCAACGAATTAATTTACCTTTGGCTGAGTTGCGTAGAGCAATGCACGCATTATCTTCTGAGCGGTTTGATACACGACTTAAAGTCACGTCAGGTAAGAGTGAGTTAGCTGTACTTGCAACAGATTTTAATATGTTTGCTGAGAATACACAGAAGCTAATTATTGATTTGGCCGAGGCTAAGGATTCTCTACAGATTCGAGAACAGCATATCAGTGCAATTTTAGATGGCGTACCTGAGGCAATATTAACGTTAACATCAGATGGTGTTATTCAATCAATGAATCCTGCTGCAGAACGTGTATTAAAAGCAGATGATGAGGCAATTGTAGGGCTAAATCTAACCCAGTTCTTTGGTGCTAAACATACTGTTTCTTCGCTTGCAGATATTCAGCGACAGCTTGAAAATGGTAAAGAGTTTGATGGTCTAGATTATAATAAACACACTTTTTCAATGTGGTTATCTCTTAACGTCGTTTCAAGTGATCATGATGATATCTGGGTATGTGTTATTTCTGATATCACGGCATGGAAGCAAGCTGAACAAAATCTAAAAACAACCAGCTCTGAATTAGATGCTATTTTAGAAAATGCGATGGTGGGTATTGCATTGATTAAAGATCGCGTAATTGTACGGGTTAATAATAAGTTTGAGCAGTTATTTGGCTGTGATAGGGACTATATTGAAGGCCAGTCCACACGTAAACTTTATCCTTCTGAAGAAATCTATAATCAATTAGGTGAGGATGGCTATGGTGATATGGCTCAGGGTGGAAGCTATGTAGGTGAAGTCCAGTTGATTAGACAAGATGGCAGCCTTTTTTGGGGAATGATGTCAGGTAAATCACTAAATCCTAGCAAGCCACTTGAGGCAAGTATTTGGTTATTTGAAGACATTACACAACAACGTGAGAAAGATGATAAGTTACTGCGCCTAGCCAATCTTGATTCCTTAACGGGATTACCAAATCGAGCGGTTTTTAATGATAGGCTAGAGCATGCTTTACATAAATCACATCGAAATAATACGCGGTTAGCCGTTTTCTTCTTAGATTTAGATCACTTTAAACATATAAATGATTCATTAGGACATAAGGCAGGGGACTTGTTGCTTTGTGAGGTCGCTCAGAGATTGAAATCTTGTGTGCGTGAAGGCGATACGGTTGCTCGTTTAGGAGGGGATGAATTTACGCTTATTTTGGAAGAGGTACGTTCTGCTCAATATGTAGCGAAAGTGGCCGATAAAGTTATTGCTGTGGTTGCTCAATCCTATATGTTGGAAACAACTGAGGTAAATGTTAGCCCAAGTATTGGGATAAGTCTTTATCCTGCTGATGGTCGAGATGTTGATTTACTGTTAAGAAATGCTGATGCTGCGATGTATCATGCCAAGAATAATGGTCGTAATAACTTCCAGTTTTATTCAAGTGAGATGAATGCACAAGCTGCGAAGAGACTTGCAATGGAGACGAGCTTACGTCGGGCAGTTGAACAGAAAGAGCTCTACTTAAACTTTCAACCGCAAATTAATATTGCATCAGGTACTGTTTCAGGCGCGGAAGCTCTCTTGCGCTGGAATAGTGAGGAGTGGGGAGAGGTCTCACCTGCTGATTTTGTTCCTATTTTAGAAGATACAGGTTTGATTTATGAGGTCGGTTCCTTTGTCTTAGAAAAAGCGATTCAATCTTATTTAGCTTTAAAAGATAAACTCGATCCTAATTTTCAAATAGCGGTCAATTTATCAGGTCGGCAATTTCATGGTGGCCAGCTGGCTGCGCTTGTTCGTGAATTAATCAGTAATACAGGTATGACAGCTGAGAATTTAGAGCTGGAGATCACTGAGACAGTATTAATGAATGATAAGGATCTTGCGATATCAACCTTGAATGAGTTAAGTGAGTTAGGTTTAACATTAGCAATTGATGACTTTGGTACAGGGTATTCATCACTGTCTTATTTAAAGCTGTTTCCTCTTAACGTATTGAAGATTGATCGTTCTTTTGTACGAGATGTAAATATTGACGCTGATGATGCGGCTATTGTTGATGCTATTTTAGCGATGTCTCGAAGACTGAATTTAGATGTTGTTGCTGAAGGTGTTGAAACAAAAGAGCAGTTAGCCTTCTTACAAAAAAATGGTTGTAAACGAGTACAGGGTTACTTCTTTAGTAAACCACTTGATTTTGATTCATTTGGCACCTTTGTAGAACAGTTCAATATCTCATCATACTAAGGTATTGAATTTAACCTGAATTCTAGTAAGGGTAGCCATTTAGCTTCTTTGTTTTAGCAATTATCCGCGTTAGAACTACTAAAATAAAGGCCTAGATAAGGTTATAACGTAGCATTCTACTTTATGTATGACGTTTATCTTAAGTTAGTGTTATTAACGTACTTTATGCTCACCCTTGACTCGGGTTTAGCTTGTTCAATCTAAGTGATATTCTAGTATTGTTTTTTCACTATCATTCATTCGAATCGTTAAACCTATAGTATCGTAATGCCAAATTTCAGTTGCAGGGTTATCTGCATCTTTAACTATTGAATCTGCTGGGCCAAAGCGATAGCGAACCTTATCAGCATTTAATCTCACGGTTGGAATATAGGTAATAGCAATAATAGGTGCCTTTACTAAGTTGATATTATCCTCATTTGCTAGTTCATAACGATGTGCTCCACTCGTCTGTAGCCTTGCTTCCAGAGCACGAGAAAGCATGTGTTCTATGTCATTCTCATCAACGTCTAAATTAAGAACAAGCTTGGCTGATAAGCCGCCAAGATTAATACTATTAAAGTAGGCTTCTACAGATGAGGCTACACCTTCTTGAGTGAAAATAGCTGTTTTACCATATTGTCTAAGTTGTTGTTGAGCTTCGCCGTAATTGCTTGTTCCTAAATGAATGCCAAACACGTGTCTATTACCATCAGGCATAATTGTCACCTCCCACGGCATAGGCGCTTCCAATTGCTTAGAAGGGATTAACATTAACGCGGCAATACCAACAATTGTTAGAAATAAGCCAATTAAGAAGCTGCGTATCATTCGCATATTTATACCTGTGATTATTGAAATTGTAGACATTTAGTCTTCATACTGAAGACACTATCTACATTATAGTTATTGAGCAGTAGCATGATGATTAAATCAATACGATGCTTTGTTTATTCATCCATTATAAAGACTAAATAAACTGTAATTCTAATTATTACGAATATATGCCTAAATAGTGCCTGCAGGTGGAACCTGTAAGGAAAAGGTAACGGGACCATCATTAGTAAGCGACACTTGCATATCTGCACCAAATTGTCCTGTTTCCACATTGCTATGCTGTTGCAATGCTTGTGTACAAAAATATTCAAATAATACTTCACCATCAGCGGGAGAAGCTGCAGATGAGAAGCTGGGACGCAATCCCTTTTTTGTATCAGCCGCTAGCGTAAATTGAGGTACTAAAAGTAAACCACCATGGTTATCTATTAACGATAAATTCATTTTATCATCGTCATCTGCAAAGACACGGTAGTTTAATAAACGAGACAGCAATTTGTCAGCCTGCATTTGAGTGTCGCCTCGCTCTACGCCAATGAAGACTAATAAGCCTTTATCAATAGATGCGATTTCTTGTTCATCAACCCTGACATTTGCATATTGAACTCGTTGAAGTAAGGCTATCATGCTGAAGGTTTATTGAAGTCTGGTTCAATCGCCTTTGCTATTTTACGAGTGGCCGTTATTAATGCTTCCACTAATGCGGGTTCACCTGCTGCATGACCTGCCATCGCAACAATATTGAGGCTTGCTTCGGGCCAAGCTTGGGATAATTCCCATGTTTGTTGCATGGGGCAAACAATGTCATAGCGACCATGAACAATAATGGTAGGAATATTCCGTATTGGTTCAATATTATCTAGAATTGGTTTAGCAGCAATAAAGCATTCATTTAAAGCAAAATGAAGTTGAATACGAGAATGGGCTAAAGGGCCTGCTTCTTTAGTATGATCATGTTGATATTCATAATCACGTAGAGTAACGATAGTTGATTCCCACGCCTGTAATGTTTGTGCTGCAGCCATTTGATGAATTTCATCTGTCTGAGTCAACTTCTCATAGTAGGCCTTTAAAGGTGCTTTTTGAGCTGTAAGAGGTAAGTGCCCCACTAAATTTTGCCATGCATCAGGGAAAAGTTTAGAAGCACCGCCTTCGGCATAAACCCAATCAATATCTTGTTGGCGGCCGAGAAATACGCCGCGAAGAATCATTGCTAAGACATTTTCAGGATAGTGTAGGGCATAACATAGTCCTAATGTTGCTCCCCATGAACCACCAAATATGGCCCAGTTATCAATATTAAGTTGTTGGCGAATCGTTTCCATATCTGCAATCAGATAGTCAGTGGAATTGTTTTCTAATTCACCATGAGGAGTAGAACGACCGCAACCACGTTGATCAAAGAGAATAATGCGATAACGTTCTGGATCAAAGTAACAGCGGTGCTGTGGGCGACATCCAGAACCTGGGCCACCATGTAAAAACACAACGGGGATCCCTTCAGGATTTCCGCATTCTTCAATATATACTTGATGGTGCAAGCCATTACTGAGTTGTTCCATCTCAATATTATGAGTGGTATAAGGTTCAATTTCAGGATAAAGGGGGATCATAGCTAATCTCATAACAGGATATTGAACAGAACTATATCATGTACAGCGATGGTAATTCTCGCTCTATTGCGAGAGAATACAAGGTTATACACTAATATTATTTAGTACCATTGCGAACAAATATTTAATCAAGGCACGTTAAATGAACCTGCACGAATTTCAGGCAAAACAATTATTTTCACGCTACGGGATTGCAACACCGCAAGGTCAAGCGGTTACTAGCGGCTCCCAAGCTCGTCAAGCTGCGGAACAACTCGGTGGTGAACGTTGGGTTGTTAAGGCCCAAGTTCATGCCGGTGGACGTGGTAAAGCAGGCGGTGTAAAGGTCGTTGATACCTTGGATGGTGTTGCAGATGCGACCTACGATATGTTGGGGCGACAACTTGTTACACATCAAACAACAGAAGAGGGCTTACCTGTTAATCAAGTATTAGTGGAACAGCCTTCTGATATTGATCGTGAGCTTTATGTTGCGGTATTAGTGGACAGGGTGACCCAACGCGTTGTATTTATGATTTCTGCTCAAGGTGGAATGGATATTGAAGCGGTGGCGCAAGAGACGCCAGACGCTATTTTGAATTTATTTGTTGATCCCGTTGCTGGCCTACAATCTTATCAATGTCGTCGCGCAGGTTTCTTCCTTGGTTTAAAAGGAAGTGCCTTTAAACAGCTTCAAACTGTGATGCAGGGATTGTATCGCCTATTTACTGAAAATGATGTCAACTTGGTTGAAATTAACCCACTGGTTGTTACAGGAAGTAATGAGTTACTTGCTGTTGATGCAAAACTGAACCTAGATGACAATGCGTTGTTCAGACATTCTGAATTAGCATCACTGTTCGATCCTACACAAGAAGACGAAGCTGAAGTTGTCGCGCAACAGTTTGGCTTGAACTATATTTCACTTGATGGTGAAGTGGCATGTATGGTGAATGGTGCGGGACTCGCTATGGCAACAATGGATTTGATTCAAAAAGAAGGTGGGCAGCCCGCTAATTTCCTAGATGTAGGTGGTGGCACAACTGCTGATCGCGTAGCTGAAGCATTTAAACTAATCTTATCGGACAAAAAAGTGAAATCAATCCTAGTTAATATCTTTGGTGGTATTGTGCGCTGTGATTTGATTGCAGAAGGTATTCTTCAAGCTGCAAAAGATGTAGGTTTATCTTTGCCTGTTATCGTACGCCTTGAAGGTACAAATGCCGAGCAAGGACGTGAACTATTAGCCTCAAGTGGAATGAATATTCGCGTAGCACAAGATTTAACGGATGCGGCTCGCCAAGCGGTGTCTTCAGCACAGGAGCACTCAGCATGAGTATTTTAATTAATAAAGATACCCGTGTTATTTGCCAAGGCTTTACGGGGAAACAAGGTACATTCCATTCAGAGCAAGCTATTGAATATGGCACTCAGTTTGTAGGCGGCGTGACGCCAGGAAAAGGCGGTCAAATTCACCTTGATAGACCTGTGTTTAATACGGTTGCTGAAGCGGTAGCTGAAACAGGTGCTAATGCGACTATGATCTATGTGCCTGCTGCCTTTGCAGCAGATGCTATTTTAGAAGCTGCGGATGCTGGGATTAAGATTATTGCGTGTATTACAGAAGGTATTCCCGTTCAGGATATGTTGCGAGTAAAACATGCCTTAAACAATTTTGATGCACAACTGATTGGCCCTAACTGCCCGGGATTAATTACACCAGGTGAATGTAAAATTGGCATTATGCCGGGCTCAATTCACTTGCCTGGAAAGATTGGTATTGTTTCTCGATCGGGTACTTTAACGTATGAAGCAGTGCACCAAACAACGCAAAATGGCCTAGGCCAAAGTAGTTGTGTGGGTATTGGTGGTGATCCGATTCATGGTATGAATTTTATTGATTGTTTAGCTTTATTTGAAGCCGATCCTCAAACACAGGGTATTGTGATGGTAGGGGAGATTGGCGGGCAGGCTGAAGAAGAGGCTGCGGATTATATTCGTGATCATGTTACAAAACCTGTCGTTGCCTATATTGCAGGTCTTACAGCGCCTGAAGGTAAGCGTATGGGGCATGCTGGAGCCATTATTAGCGGCGGACAAGGCACTGCTGAAGCAAAATTAACTGCATTAGAAGCGGCGGGTGTTCATATTGCACGTTCACCTGCTGAAATGGGTGATCGAATGTTAGATGCTTTAGGTCAGTAAGTAATGTCTCAAGATTTCTGCTTAGTAATGGGACAAATCAACCCGATTGTGGGCGATGTGTCGGGTAATGTTAAAAAAATTATAAAAGCAGCAAATGAGGCACGTGATAGTTTAAATGCTGACTTAGTCGTCTTCCCTGAATTAACATTAACGGGCTACCCGCCAGAAGACTTGTTACTTAGACCTGGCTTGCAAAAGCGTGTCGACAAAGGTTTACGTAAATTAAAGAAAAAGATTAAAGATGTTGCTGTTGTGGTTGGGCATCCAGCAGGTGTTGCTAGAGAAGAGTTATATAATGCAGCATCATTCATTGCGAATGGTGAGTTATTCGCTACTTATTACAAACAGCATTTACCAAATTATAGTGTCTTTGATGAAAAACGATATTTTGTTGAAGGTAAAGAAGCCTGTGTTGTTGATTATAAGGGTATTAAGTTTGGCATTACGATTTGTGAAGATATTTGGTTTTCTGGGCCAACATCACAAACGACAGATGAAGGTGCTGAAATTATATTAAATCTTAATGCGTCCCCTTTCAGACAGGGAAAGTGGCAATTACGTGAAGCAGAAGTTAAACAGCGTGCTTTGGAAACAGGCTTACCCATCGTTTATGTTAATCAGGTGGGAGGACAGGATGAGTTGGTATTTGATGGTTGTTCTTTTGTCTTGTCTGCCAAGGGTAAGAAGGTTGTTCGGGCACCGGCTTGGCAACAAAGCTTACACCCTGTGATGATAGGCCGTAACTCAGATAACGTTATTTCTGTTTCTGGTGAGTTAGCCAAAAAAGAAACAGAACTGACGATGACCTATCAAGCGTTAGTAACAGGCTTGCGTGACTATGTAGAGAAAAATCACTTTTCCTCAGTAGTGATTGGTTTATCAGGTGGTATAGATTCTGCCTTAACGCTCGCTCTAGCTGTGGATGCAGTGGGTGCTGATCGTGTCAGTACGGTAATGATGCCCTCGCAATATACAGCACAAATGAGCCTTGATGATGCCCAAGAAATGGCTGATGGACTTAATGTTAAACATAGCGTCATTGCTATTGATTCACTATTTGAACACGTTTTAACGAGCTTATCGGAACAGTTTGAAGGCAAGCCAGTTGATACCACTGAAGAAAATATTCAAGCACGTGTTCGAGGCATAATATTGATGGCCTTATCGAATAAAACAGGTGCAATGGTTTTATCTACAGGTAATAAGAGTGAAATGGCTGTTGGCTATTCAACCTTATATGGTGATATGGCTGGAGGTTATTCACCATTGAAAGATGTTTATAAAACCTTAGTTTATAGTTTGTCAGAATATAGAAACAGCCTTTCTCAGGTGATTCCTGAGCGTATTATTACTCGGCCACCTTCCGCTGAGTTAGCGCCAGATCAACTTGATCAAGACAGTTTGCCCCCTTATGATATTCTCGATCAGGTCCTTGAGCGTTATATTGCTGAAGATTGGTGTTTTGAAGAGCTAGTCGCCGCAGGAAGCGATGCAGAGATGGTTGCAAGAGTAATCAAAATGGTAGATCGTAATGAATATAAAAGGCGCCAAGCACCACCTGGTATTCGAATTACCAGTCGCGCATTTGGACGAGACCGACGTTATCCTATAACATCGGGGTATAGTGTTAATTCAACAATAGAGTAGGGAACAATAATGAAAAAGATTGAAGCGATTATCAAACCCTTTAAGTTAGATGATGTCCGAGAAGGGTTATCAGATATTGGTGTGACAGGTTTAACTGTATCCGAGGTAAAGGGCTTTGGTCGCCAGAAGGGCCATACTGAACTTTATCGTGGTGCTGAATATGTCGTCGACTTTTTGCCTAAAATTAAGCTTGAGATTGTTTTAGCAGATGATCAGATTGATGCCTGTGTCGAAGCAATTATTAAAGCTGCACATACAGGGCGAATTGGTGACGGAAAAATATTTGTTACGCCTATTGAGCAAGTAATCCGTATTCGAACGGGTGAAGAAGGCGAATCAGCAGTATAGAAAACTAAAAATCCCTAGAGTTCTCGCTCTAGGGATTTTTTTATTTCAATTTAGTTTGTTGAACAGCGGCTACACCAGGGTGGCCTGGGTAGTTTTGCTTCAATACACGTAGTGCATCTTCAGATAATTCATCTAACTCAAGTACTTTATAGGCCTTTGCCATCATAAGTAATGCTTCAGGCATTGCAGGAGTTCGAGGGTAATTTTCAATGACATACTTACCTCGGTTAGCAGCTGCCACATAAGCACCTCGACGCATATAGTAATGAGCAACATTGACTTCATGCTGTGCTAAACGATTGCGTAAATAGACAACACGTTGGGCGGCATCTTCACTATAGTTACTTTTTGGATAGCGATTGACTAGCGTCGTAAAGTCTTTAAGTGCAAAGCGAGCAGAACCAGGATCACGTTGAGATTCATCGCGAGGAATGTATTTTTCAAATAAGCCAATATCACGGGTAAAGTTAGTTAAACCACGTAAATAAATTGCATAATCCATACTTGGGTTTAATGGGTAGACGCGCATAAAACGATCAAGTGTTGCTAGAGCCTGTTCCGGTTCATCTGATTTGTAATATGCATAAGCAGACTCGAGAAGAGATTGCTGAGCATATTCACCAAAGGGGAATCGAGCTTCTAATTGTGAATAATATTGTAATGCTGTGAGGTAGTCTTCGGCATTAAGAGCGGCTTTTGCTTCTGAGTAAAGGCGTTCAACAGTCCAAGAGTCTTTAGCGACTACAGGATCGGCAGAGAAGTATGAGCAACCTGATAAAGAGAACAGGGCGATAATTAAAGGTATATAGTATTTTTTCATGGGAGTAGATTACGCTAGCAAAGGATTGAAGGCAAAGCTGATTTAGGCTTTTCTTTTAATTGGTTCAAAGAGAGAATAAATTAATCCATGTACAATATGGGTAAATATTTAAATTGACAGAGAAATTTCATGTTTCGATTATTAATAAGCACTATTTTGTTCTTAGTGTTTTTACCTGTAAATGCGACAACCTTCAATTTGCCTGACGAAAAAACGCGAGTCGTAGGTCATAATCTTGTCGTATTTAGCCATAAAGAAGATACGCTATTAGATATAGCGCGGCGTTTTGATGTTGGTTATAACGAAATCGTTACTGCAAATCCTGATCTTGATCCATGGTTACCTGGAAGTGGAAAACGTGTTTTAGTCCCTAATAGATTTATCTTACCTGATGCACCACATAAGGGTATTGTCATAAATCTAGCTGAAATGAGACTGTATTACTATCCACCCAAGAAAAAAGATCAATTACAGCAAGTGATTACCCATCCTATTGGAGTGGGACGTGAAGGCTGGACAACACCATTAGGCAAAACACGAATTATTCAAAAGAAGAAAGATCCAACATGGACTCCACCTGCATCTATTCATGCAGAGCATCTTGAAAAGGGTGATCCATTACCTAAGGTTGTACCTGCGGGCCCTGATAATCCATTAGGTGCCTATGCAATGCGACTCGGAATGCCAGGTTATTTATTGCATGGTACTAACCGTCCTTTTGGTGTGGGTATGCGAGTGAGCCATGGTTGCATACGTTTGTTTCCTGAAGATATTGAACATTTGTTTGGTATTGTTGCCGTAAATACACCTGTTGAAATATTGTATCAGCCATATAAAGCAGCACTAGATGGTACTGATCTTTACCTTGAAGCTCATCAGGTTCAAGAAGATATAGATGTTCGTAAAGGCAACAATATGACCCCAATGGTTTCAGCAATATTAAAAGCTCAAGACGCGATTTTAGCTGATGAATATTGGCCATTTGCAGAAGACTTAGTACGTAAGCATCAGGGCATCGTTAAAAAAGTAAGTAAAACAAACGTCGATGTTATTGATGATGTTTGGTTCATTCATGCTGGACTGACACAAGAAGCAAAAACAAAATTAGCCCATGCTTCAACTAGTTTGAATTTAAATGACCTCTTTTGGCCTATGCAAGGTGCTGCTGAAGGAGAGTTATTGATTGGGCCATTCGAAAGTCAGCAAGATGCCGATAATATGGCATTAGAAGTGAGTCAATTAACAGATGTATCAGTGTGGACCGCATTGCTCTCTGAAGACGCCTTATAAAATCATACCTTTATATAGTTAAACTCATTCTTTGGGCACAAAAAAACCGGGAACCAGTCCCGGTTTTTTTATTAAAAACAATAAAGCTTATTTGCTCATTGCTTTTTCAAACATACGATCGATTTTTGCGCAACACTCATCAACTGAGCTTTGTGCAGCGTCAGCAGAATCTTGAGCATTACGTGCTGCAGTTTCAGCATCGTTTGCTGTACGGACTGCTGTATCAGCAGTTGATTGTGCATTACGAGCTGTAGATAAAGCTGTATCAGCAGTTGATTGTGCAGCTTCAACAGACGCTTTCAAAGCATCCATTTCTGCCGTGTTAGCACATGCTGTTAATAAAGCTAAAGGCAGGATAACCGCGCCTAATTTTGTTAATGATTTCATTTTAGTCTCCGTATTTTTGAAATTGAATTCATAGGTTCAACGACATTGCTAAAGGCAATATACATTGTGAGGCTATCAGGAATTAAAGGGGCTGTCCAACGTCGTTGAAGATAAGCTTATAAATAGTCCATTTCTTTGGTATAATCACGCCTTTAATTTATATTGATGTGGCAAGTTGCCCACATTATTTCGGTTCTCTGGCCGATAACATTGCTCTGGAAAAATTAGTCTATGCATCCTATGCTGAATATTGCCATTCGGGCAGCCCGTAGCGCGGGTAACCTTATAATTCGATCATTACAACATGTTGATCATCTTGAGGTAACAACAAAAAGTTTAAATGATTTTGTAACAGATGTTGATCGCATGGCTGAACAAGAAATCATTAGCGCTATCCATAAAGCTTATCCTGAACACGCTATTTTAGCTGAGGAATCAGGTACTCAAGGTGAGAGTGATACGGTATGGATTATTGACCCTTTAGATGGAACAAAAAACTTTCTGCATGGCTTTCCACATTACTGTGTTTCAATAGCTGTAATGGTTCGTGGACGAATTGAACATGGTGTTATTTATGATCCATTACGTGATGAATTGTTTACTGCAAGTCGTGGTGATGGCGCGAAGCTCAATGACCGTCGTTTACGTGTTACAAAACGTAAAGAGTTAACGGGTGCATTATTAGCAACAGGTTTCCCTTTCAAATATCCAGACTATTTAATACCTTATATGGCTACATTTAATGCTGTATTTCCACAAGTAGCAGATATTCGCCGTACAGGTTCAGCTGCACTCGATCTTGCTTATGTAGCTGCTGGGCGCTTAGATGGTTATTGGGAAATTGGTTTAGAAAAATGGGACCTAGCGGCAGGTGCACTATTAGTTGAAGAAGCGGGTGGCGTTGTTAGCGATTTCGCTGGAGATGATAACTACTACAATACAGGTAATATTATCGTAGGTAATCTGCGACTTCAGAAGAAGATATTAGATAGCATTAAACCTCATCTAACAGACGAGTTAAAAAAATAACGGATTTTGCCTTTGGGCATTTTATTTCATATGCAAATAGCATTCATTTATAGAACTAAACATTAATGACAATTACTACTAGAAAATTACGCAATATCGCAATTATTGCTCACGTCGATCACGGTAAAACAACGTTGGTTGATCAATTATTACGTCAGTCAGGCACATTTAGTGACCATGAAGAATTGCAAGAACGTGTAATGGATTCTAACGATCTTGAAAAAGAACGTGGTATTACAATCCTGTCTAAAAATACGGCAGTAAAATGGCATGATTACCATATCAACATCGTAGATACACCGGGCCATGCCGATTTTGGTGGTGAGGTAGAGCGTGTTTTATCTATGGTTGATTCTGTATTGCTTTTGGTTGATTCATCTGAAGGTCCAATGCCTCAAACACGTTTTGTAACACAAAAAGCCTTGGCTTTAGGTTTAAAACCAATTGTTGTTATTAATAAGATTGATAAACCAAGTGCTCGTCCTGCTTGGGTTCTTGATCAAACATTCGATTTGTTCGCTAATCTTGATGCGACTGATGAGCAATTAGACTTTGATGTTGTATATGCGTCTGGTTTAAACGGTTTTGCTGGTTTGAACGAAGATGTACGTGATGGCGATATGGAACCATTATTCCAACTAGTTGTAGATAAGGTTGATGCACCAGATGTGGACACTGAAGGTCCATTCCGCATGCAAGTATCATCATTAGATTTCAACAGTTATGTTGGTGTTATCGGTGTGGGTCGTATCGAACGCGGTAAAGTTAAAACAAACACACCCGTTACGGTTGTGGACACAGAAGGTAAAACACGTAATGGTCGAGTATTAACCGTTATGGGTTTTATGGGCTTGCAACGTGAAGAAGTAGAAGAAGCACAAGCGGGTGATATTATTGCCTTCACTGGTTTAGCTCCACTGAATATCTCTGATACTTTGTGTGACCCATCTGCAGTTGAAGCGTTACCACCGTTATCGGTTGATGAACCAACCGTAACCATGACCTTCCAAGTGAATAATTCACCAATGGCGGGTAAAGAAGGTAAGTTTGTAACAACACGTCAAATTAAAGAACGTCTTGAGCGTGAGTTGATTCATAACGTTGCTTTACGTGTTGAACAAATCCCAACAGACCCTGATAAATTCCGTGTGTCAGGTCGAGGTGAATTACATTTATCTGTTTTGATTGAAAATATGCGTCGTGAAGGTTTCGAAATGGGCGTATCACGTCCAGAAGTTATCATCCGTGAAATAGATGGCAAAAGACAAGAACCATTTGAAGCTGTAACAGCTGATGTAGAAGCAGAGCATCAAGGTACCATCATGGAGAAATTGGGTGAGCGTGGTGCACAATTAAGCGATATGGTTCCAGATGGTAAAGGTCGTGTGCGTTTAGATTTCGTTATTCCTTCACGTGGTTTGATTGGCTTCCGTACTGAGTTCCTAACTGCAACACAAGGTTCAGGTCTTATCTTTAGTGTGTTTGATCATTATGCGCCTATTAAAGAAGGTGACTTTGGTAAACGTAGTAATGGTGTTCTTGTTGCTAATAGCATGGGTAAAGCAGTTGCCTTTTCTATCTTCAACTTGCAAGATCGTGGTCGTATGTTTATCGGTCATAATGATGACGTCTATGAAGGTATGGTTATCGGTATTCACTCACGTGATAATGACTTAGTTGTTAACCCATTAAAAGGTAAACAATTAACGAATGTACGTTCATCAGGTACCGATGAAGCAATCGCCTTAGTGCCACCTATTAGAATGAGTTTGGAACAAGCTTTAGAATTTCTCGGTGAAGATGAGTTATTAGAAGTGACGCCAAAATCAATTCGTGTTCGTAAGCGGTTATTACTTGAACATGAACGTAAGAGTGCTTCGCGCAAACCAAAAAGTTAATTTAGGTTTAACCATGAAGTAACAGAAAAGGGTATCCTATATGGGTACCCTTTTTTTATTGACGAGGTCTAAAAATGCGAATTTTGGTTCTAATTGCCATTGGTCTTCTTTTATATGTGATTATTGGTAATTTATTACGAAAGACTCGCCCATCATCGCCTAAAGCTATTTCAGAAAAAATGGTGCAATGTCATCATTGTGGATTACATATTCTGGAGCAAGAAGCTATTCAAGATGGTCAAAATCACTTTTGTTCACAAGAGCATGTCGAGGCAGATAAATAGTTCAAATGAAGCTGTTTAACTTTGGGGTTGACCCTAGCCTTTCTATAACTTCATGGCGAGAACTAACGGTATTTTCAATTTATCGTTTATTTTTAGCTACATTATTGTTTGTAGTGTTTTATTTTAAACTTCCACCAGAGTTTTTAGGAAGCTACGATCCTGAAATATATAAAAATGTTAGCGGGATATATTTATTCCTTGCCTTAGTTTTCATTATATTTAGTTTTAAAAGAGCTGGACGGTTTGAAGCTAACACCAGAATCCAATTAGTAATTGATCTTGTATTTATTACGCTTATTATCAATACTAGTGGTGGCTTACAAACTGGGCTAGGGTTATTGCTTGTTGTGGTTGTGGTTGCTGGTGGCGCTTTAATACCTGGAAGGCAATCTGCTTTTATTGCTTCGATAGCAACCTTATCCGTGCTATTGGAAGTGAGTTACTCCCAGTTTTTAGGTGATGGAGTCACAAAATATAGCCATGCAGGTATGTTAGGAGCAACTTTTTTTGCGACTGCATTATTGGCTCAAATACTGACCCAAAAAATGAAAACCTCACAAAATTTAGCAGAGAAAAGGGCTCAAGATGTTAATAAGCTTGCCGCGCTAAATGAATACATAATTAGTAGTATGCAAACAGGCATATTAGTTGTTGATATGACTGGCCGAGTGACGTTAAGTAATCAATCTGCACGTACACTATTAGGCATTAATCAATTGCAAAACCACTATGGCTTGAAAGCATTTTCGACGACATTAGTCGAACAGTTATCAGCATGGAAATATCAGCTAGTTACAAAATTTGAACCTTTTCAGCCCCGCAGTGATTTACCTGAAGTATTGGCTCGATTTTCGGCTTTAGAAAGTGGGGAAACTATAATTTATCTTGATAATACATCTGAATTAGCACAGCAAGCGCAGCAGTTAAAACTGGCTTCTTTAGGAAGATTGACGGCAAGTATTGCCCATGAAATTCGTAATCCATTGGGAGCCATTAGCCACGCCGGTGAATTGTTAGCTGAAAATAACAATAATGATGAGATGAGTACGAAGCTGACTGATATTATTCAACGTCATAGTGCCCGAGTAAACGGTATTATCGAAACCATCTTACATATGAGTCGTCGCAAAACAGTAGAGCCAACGATAGTCATTCTTGCTCTTTGGTTAGAAAACTTTATTAATGAGTTTTGTGATATTAAACATATCGATAAAAAGGATCTTCACTTACAGGTAGATGCTTCTTTAGCAAAAGTAAGTATGGATGCAGAGCAACTTCACCAAGTGGTATGGAATTTACTCGAAAATGCTTGGGAATATTCTACGCAAGACAGTTTTGCTGCGCGTATTGAAATTAAGCTGTTTAGTCAGGATAATGAGGTAATGATTGATATCTGTGACAATGGGCAGGGTGTGTCAGAAAAAATGCAGGAAAATTTATTTGAACCTTTCAATTCAGATAGACACGGTGGAACTGGCTTAGGATTATATTTAGCACGGGAATTATGCCAAGCAAACGGCGCCCGATTAAACTATATATCAAATGAAATTGAGCACTGTTTTAGAGTAAGCTTTCCAGTAGAAAGGCAAGAGACATTACAATGAATCCACACGCTTTAATTATCGATGATGAGCCTGATATTCTTGAGCTTTTAACGATGACCCTTTCAGGGATGTCGATTGATTGTGTGACTGCAGAAAATATTGCTCAAGCAGAGCAAGCTTTAACTCAGCACAACTTTGATTTGTGTTTAACTGATATGCGACTACCTGATGGAAATGGCTTAGATTTTGTCAAAATGCTACAGAAAGAAAGGCCAGACTTACCTGTTGCTGTTATTACTGCTCATGGCAATATGGATTTAGCTGTACAAGCTTTAAAGTTAGGTGCGTTTGATTTTGTATCAAAGCCGCTTAAAATTAGAGTTCTAAGAGATCTTGTTGCAACAGCTTTAAAGCTGAGCCCTTCGCCAGATGATAAGCCACGTATAAAAGAACGCCGTTCTCGCCATCAATTATTAGGCGAAACTGAGGTAATTAGAACACTACGGGGCAAAATATCTAAATTAGCTCGTAGTCAGGCTCCCGTTTATATTAGTGGTGAATCAGGGACGGGTAAAGAGCTCGTTGCTCGTTTAATTCATAATCTTGGGGCAAGAGCTGAGGGAGCGTTTGTACCTATCAACTGCGGTGCTATTCCCAGTGAGTTAGTAGAAAGTGAGTTATTCGGGCATAAAAAAGGTGCATTCACTGGCGCCATTACAGATAAAGTTGGTTTATTTGAAGCGGCACAAGGCGGTACTTTATTTTTGGATGAGGTTGCTGACTTACCATTGATGATGCAAGTAAAGTTATTGCGTGCAATTCAAGAGAAAGCAATACGTCCTGTAGGAGGAAATGAAGAGCTAAATATTGATGTGAGGATCTTATCAGCCACACATAAAGATCTTGCAGCAAGCGTCCAACAAGGGATGTTCAGAGAAGATCTATTTTACCGCCTTAATGTTATTGAGTTAGATGTCCCTCCATTACGAGAACGATCATCTGATGTCCCTCTTCTTGCAGAAAACATCCTAACTAAATTAGCGGCTAAAAATGGTCAAGAAGGGGTCGGATTAAGCTTGGATGCTCTTGACTCTCTCCAGAAATATAGCTTCCCAGGCAATGTTCGAGAGTTAGAAAATATCATTGAAAGGGCATTAACATGGGTAGAAAATGACATTATTTCTACTGAGGATTTAATGTTGCCAGAAGTTCAAATATCTTCAACAAAAACAGATGGATGCATCGATTCCTTATTGAATTTGGATGATGATGTTTCACTGCCTACTAATAGTTCGAATACACATGCGAGTGGTGTTCAGGCTGGATTAGAAAGCAGGCTTGAAGAGCAGGAGCGCCAATTAATTATTCAAGCATTAGAAGCTACTCGTTGGAATAAAACAGCCGCAGCTAAGAATTTAGGTATTACTTTTAGAGCCTTACGCTATAAGCTCAAAAAGTTGAATTTAGAATAACAGGATTAAAGTCATCATGACGTCATCAAGTGCACAAAACCCCGACTTAGACTGGAGCCAAGTACGCGAAACAGTCCGAATGCTAAACCTTGCGGTTGCTCAAATTGAAATGTCTATGAAAGAGGGTGATGATTCAGTTGATACCTTGACTGATACGTTTACGACTATGGCTGCTCGTGTAAAGGTGATAGAGAAGCTATCAGAAGATAAAGATGATAATGAGTCTAAGCAAGTTGTTGAACAATGTGGCGAAGTAGCGTCTGAAATGCAACATGCCATTATGGCTTTTCAATTTTATGACAAATTAACTCAACGTCTTAGTCATGTCTCTCATTCACTTGAGTCTCTTGTAGGTTTGGTGGATGACAACGCTCGCTTGTACAATCCTATAGAGTGGTCATTATTACAAGAGAAAATAAAGTCTAAATATACCATGCCAGCAGAGCACGATATGTTTGATAAAATGATGAGTGGTATGTCAATTGAACAAATTCTTCAGGAAGCTCAGCATATTCAAGCTGATGATGATATTGAATTGTTTTAAGCAAGCTCATTGATTTTTATTGAAGGTTTAAGGTGCAATATAATAGTCTTGGAAATACAGATTTAAAGGTCAGTCGTATTTGTTTGGGTACAATGACCTTTGGTGAGCAAAATACTGAGTTACAAGGTCATCAACAATTAGATTATGCTCTAGAACAGGGCATCAACTTTATTGATACTGCTGAACTGTATGCTATTCCACCCAAAGCTGAAACGTATGGCAAGACAGAGAAAATTATAGGTAGCTGGTTGGCCAAAAATGGGCGACGTAATGATGTTATTCTTGCCAGTAAGATAGCAGGGCCAGGTGTTGATTGGGTAAGCCATATTCGCGAAGGGAAAACGCGTTTTAATGCCTGTCATATTTCACAAGCTCTAGATGCGAGTTTACATCGACTTCAAACTGATTATATTGACCTCTATCAACTGCATTGGCCTGAACGAGAGACTAACTTCTTCGGTCAGCTTGGCTTTCAAGAGAGTAGTAAAGAACTTCTTACTCCTATTCATCAAACGTTAGAAGCATTGCAACAGCAGGTTAGAGCTGGGAAAATTCGTCATATTGGCTTATCAAATGAAACCCCATGGGGCATGATGACATTTCTCAATATTGCGAAACACTATGACCTACCGATCATAGCCACGGTGCAGAATCCATACAGCCTAATCAATCGAACTTACGAAATAGGCTGTTCTGAAGTAAGCCATCGAGAAAAAGTTGGTTTATTAGCGTATTCACCACTCGGTTTTGGCGTATTAACAGGCAAGTATTTAAATGATGATCAGCCTGACAATGCCCGAATTACGCTTTGGCCACATTACGCACGTTACAGTAATCCACAAGCTATTGCTGCGACACAAGCCTATGTCGATTTAGCGATACAATATAACTTAGACCCTGCTCAAATGGCACTTGCATTTGTTAATCAGCAATCATTTGTCACCGCTAATATTATTGGCGCCACAAACTTATCTCAATTACAAACTAATATTCAGAGTATTGACGTAAAACTCACAGATGATGTTATTAATGAAATCGAATTGATTCATCAACGTTATCCTAATCCAGCTCCATAAGTTGCTCAGTTATCAATTTAACCGCTATCGTTTTATTGATGAATAATGGACTACTTTTCTCAGAGAGTTTTAAGCTTAGTAGTAACAGGGTCGAATGTTCAGCTATCATTTGAGTTCGAACTATATGACCAGCAATATCACCTGATTCTGTTGAGACCTCATCACCTATAGTGAGTGAATTATCTACTTCAGCCTGAGCAATAAACATTCTTCGACTTGGTGTTCCAAGATAATGTAATCTTGCAACCACCTCTTGACCTGGATAACAGCCCTTACTAAAGCTAACACCATTGACTAAGTCGAGATTAACTTGTTGTGGAGTGAATTTTTCCTTGGTTTCAGGAACAATAGTTGGAATACCTTCCTGAATATCATACTGTTCCCATAGAGAATTAGAAGCAAGAGACCACTGCTGATTATCTAATTGCGTTAACAATTCACTTGTTTGTTGTTGAGGGATGATGCAGAGGTGGCGATTAGCGTGTTCGTAATTAATCAAAATATCTTCTGACAATGATAATGCAGTAATGGCATTATTATCAGCAATTAAACCTATGCAGTTCATTGTTTCAGACTCATCACTAATGCTAACCTTGGTTCTCAATACAAACATTGTGAGGCGTTGTTGTAGCGCTGTACACATGGATTTGGGTAG
>Ga0209494_1000198_pt1 | contig 25606 bp, 21 predicted proteins | sample EN1Hudseemescosm_FD_184628 | JGI IMG/M metagenome (GOLD analysis project Ga0209494, IMG submission 184628) | Methane-oxidizing microbial communities from mesocosms in the Hudson Canyon - EN1B Hudson Canyon (SPAdes) (version 2) | ecosystem: Environmental > Aquatic > Marine > Cold seeps | place... | reverse complement strand
GATTCATATAATGAAGATCAATAATCCATCGCGATTTACTCGTCTACCAGATGCCTTTTTGTTTGATACGGATAATACCTTGTATCCTTACGATCCAGCGCATGTTGTCGCGCAAAAGGCGGTATGTGATAAAGTTGTCAATACGTTGGCAATCACCCCAGAACAATTCGATAAGGCGTTTAAAGAAGCCAGAGGCCAGGTTAAAGTTCGGCTTAAACATACGGCAGCATCACATAGTCGCTTGCTCTATCTGCAACGTATGCTTGAGATCATGGGTCTAGGATCCCAAGTATTATTGGCTCTGGATTTTGAGCAGACCTACTGGAGAACTTTTTTAAGTAACGCTGTCTTGTTCAAGGGTGTTAAAGAATTACTGGATGATATTCGTTTACTCGGAATCCCAACTGCAATTGTGACTGATCTGACGGCACAAATTCAATTTAGAAAGATTGTTTATTTTGGGCTTGATCACTATTTTGATTATATTGTCACCAGTGAAGAAGCCGGATTTGATAAGCCGCACGAAGCCCCTTTTCAACTTGCACTGGAAAAGATGCGCCCGGAAGGTGACTGTATCTGGATGATTGGCGATAATCCAGTGAATGATATTTTCGGTTCTCGGGAAAAAATCAATGCAGTTACATTGCAAAAAAATCATGCAGGTATTGTTCTGGGTACTGGAGTGAATGAACCAGATGCATCCTTCAACAACTTTGATGATTTGAGAACGTTGTTAGGGAAGTTAGGGAGTCCTTGATGAATACGATAGGACATGCAACTGGAGAGCAGGTCAAAGCGTTTTGTGCGCGAATTGGTAAGGACCCTCTGTTAGTACAAGGCGCGGGTGGAAATGTTTCATGGAAAGATGGAGACATCCTCTGGGTAAAGGCCTCAGGGACATGGCTTGCACAAGCAGAGACACATAATATTTTTATTCCAGTAGACTATGCTCATTTACAACAAGAGCTAACTAATAAAAACTTTTCAGTAAAACCTAGAGTGCTTAGTAATTCAAAGTTGAGGCCATCTATTGAGACGTTATTACACGCTTTGATGCCACACAAAGTGGTTGTACATCTTCATGCAATTGAAATCTTGGCACACTTAGTTCGAGAAAATCCCATCGAAGATATTAAGAAGTTAGTAAGTGGAACTTTTAAATGGGTCTTTGTTGAATATTTTAAACCTGGGGAAGACCTTGCACAATCGATTGCCTCACAGTTAGTAAGGCAACCTGATACAGACGTTGTTTTTCTGAAGAACCATGGTGTTGTCATAGGGGGGGGCAATATCGAGAGTATTAATCAGAAACTTGATAAATTGTTACTGTTACTGGGAAATAAATTTTCACAGTATTCTATGGATTGTGATCATGTGACACTGAACTCTGAGTTTTTGGTTAGTGGCTATGTTCCATGTAGTGATCATGAAGTAAATAAACTCGCGACAAAGAATGAGTTAGCATCTAGGCTTAAATCGGAATGGGTACTTTACCCGGATCACGTTGTTTTTCTAGGTGAAAAAGCCTTTGTTGTTGAAAAGATCAGTGATTTAAACGATTCAGTTGGGAGTTTAATTCAACCCATTTTTATTTTCGTTTTAGGTCAAGGGGTTTTAGAAAGTAAAATGGTAACGGATGCACAAAAAGTTCAATTGCGTTGCTACTATGATGTCCTGATTAGGCAGTCGCAGTCTGAAAATTTGCATTCATTGACTGGAGATAATATAGCAGAGTTACTTGATTGGGATGCTGAGAAATATAGACAGAAATGCTTGTGAGTGGTCTAAGCTGTGTACTGTTTACGACCTTAACGTAAGTAAAATCATGGCTTCGGTTTTTGGCGGCATGGGCAACAGATGATGACTATTTTGTAAGAAAACAAAAAGAGGCAAGAGATAAGTTATTAACATCTGCAAGGCCAGTCTTTAGCCAACTATTTAAGTGCTACCCGTGAGTTTCTTTCGATGAATTATTAACTGGTTGAGGTAATATTATGCAAAGAAAAGTATTACTAATGCAGGAGGAGTTTGGGTGGGCTTGTTATAAATTAAATGATAAGGTTCTATGGTTTAAGGGGTATTTATTAACTACAAATTATCATAAAATTTTTATTCAATTAGATGCATTAACTAAGAAAAAGTTTTTATTAATAAGTGACTTTCAAAGAATACTCAATAGAACAAAAGGGCATTTTGCTTTTGTGTTTTATTGGGATGATAATGTTTTTGCTTCAGTTGATAAAGTTCGTTCTATACCTATTTGCTACTTAAATAATTCACAGCACCAAATAGTTAGTAACAATGTGTTTTTGCTTAAAGAGTTTGCTGGGCTAGATGATAGTTCACTGCTTGAATCTTCAGCTCTAGAGATAGCAATGTCTGGATATACGATTGGAAGTAAAACACTCTGTAAAAATTTGTATCAATTAACAGCTGGTGAATGTTTGTTGATAAGTCAGAATGAACTAAAAAAATATTTTTACTATACTTATTCGCCGTGGAAAGTAGATTATAGGAATAAGGACGAATTAAAAACACAAATGACCGACTGCTTGGTGAAATCTTTTGAAGATTTGATTGAAAGTGTTGGTGCCCGACAAGTGGTCGTTCCACTAAGTGCTGGAAGTGATTCTAGGCTTGTTGCGAGTGCTTTGAAGTATTTAGGTTACAAGAATGTATTGTGTTTTGCCTATGGAAGCTATGATAATTATGAAACACAAACAAGCCGAAACGTTGCTAAAAGACTTGGTTATTCATGGGTGAATGTTCCATTAACGCTTAAGAGTCAAAAATTATTTTTTGACTCTAAAGAGTTTGAGGATTACTGTAATACAGTAGATATTTTTGCAAGCACACCTTATATGCAAGATGTCTCGGCTGTTGGTTGGTTAAAAAACAATAAGATTATTTCTGATGATGCGGTTTTTGTTAATGGGAATACTGGTGATTTTATATCGGGGGGGCATATACCACTTTCATTGAAAAAAGAATCATTTGGATTTACTAGTTCTCGAAAAATATACGATGATGCATGGGATGATTTTCTAGAAAAGCATTTTTCTTTATGGGGGGCACTAAGGTCAAAGGATAATGATAATGCCATAAAAAATTCTCTTAATGCCTTGCTCTTGCAAAGAGAAGTTCCAGATATTCAGGATTTGAATAAACTACATGGACTGTTTGAGTGTTTAGAATACCTTGGGCGCCAGAGTAAATATATTATTAACATGCAGAGGTCCTACGATTTTTATGGGTATTCTTGGAGAGTGCCTTTATGGAGTGATCAGATGCTTGGCTTTTGGGAGGGGGTTCCTAGAAATTATAAATTAAATCAGAATTTATATAAGGGTGTACTAAAGGAAAATAATTGGGGTGGAGTTTGGGATAATGTGCCCGTAAATTCTGGAAAGGTAGGTTCAAACTCATTAATATTTGCCCGCTTTATCTCAAAAGTAGCGTTTTTTCCTTTGGGTGTGGATAGCTGGCACGCATTTGAGCGTAGAGTATTTCAATATTTATTAGACGATACTGCGCATAGTTCAATTGTGCCTTATTACAAAGTTTTATTTGATAGGAGAGGTCAAAGGAGTTGGGTGTCATGGTTGACTGAAAAGTATTTAAATAATAAAGGGTTCGAAGATATATCTAATGAATTCCCAAGAAGAAATAAATAAAATGACCTTATCAAAAAACAAAAAAATAAGAATTGCAGTTGTCGGGTGTGGACGGATATCTGATAATCATTTTTCCTCTATAGATGCTCATAATAAGGATATTAAACTAATATCCATTTGTGATAATGATCAACAAGTATTATCTCAACATCAAGAAAAATACAAAGTAAATGCTTATCTTGATTTAGAGGAAATGCTTAAAAATGAACAATTAGACTTAATAGCAATCTGTACACCAAGTGGCATTCATGCTTATCAAACCGAGCTTTGTGCCAAGTACAATGTAAATGTGATGACTGAAAAGCCAATGGCTACTCGATGGCAAGATGGGGTGCGTATGGTTAAGGCTTGTGATGAAGCAGCCGTACGTTTATTTGTAGTTAAACAAAATCGTCTTAATAAAACATTGCAGCTATTAAAACGAGCAATCTTGGAAAAGCGTTTTGGTAAGATTCATATGGTGCACCTTAATGTATTTTGGACGCGCCCACAAGAATATTATGATCAAGCAGAATGGCGTGGCACATGGGAGTTTGATGGGGGTGCCTTTATGAATCAAGCCAGTCATTATGTTGATTTGCTAGATTGGCTTATTGGACCAATTGATAAAGTACAAGCAATGATGAGTACTACTCGTGATATCGAGGTAGAAGATACTGGCGTGTTAAATGTTAAATGGCGTAATGGTGCATTAGGGTCCATGAGTGTTACTATGCTTACCTTTCCAAAGAATCTGGAGGGAAGTATTACAATTCTTGGTGAAAAAGGCACGGTGCGAGTAGGTGGTCTTGCTGTTAATGAAATCCAGCATTGGGAGTTTGATGAATCAAAGGATTATGATGATCAAGTGAAAGATGTTAATTATCAAACTACTTCCATTTATGGATTTGGCCATCCGCTCTATTATAAAAATGTTGTTGGGGTGTTACAAGGTGATACTGAGCCAGAAACTGATGGCCGAGAAGGCTTGAGGTCATTAGAAGTATTAGTTGCGGCATATTTGTCTGCAAGAGATGATAAAACAATTTCATTACCATTAGATTATTAGTATATGAAGTATAGTGTAGCCGTTTTTTCTTATGACTTTTGCCATAAAAAAACACAGGATATATTGATTGGTTTGTATTTATCTGGAATTAGAGGTGTACTGGTAATAGCAGCTCCAAAGATTAAACTGAATCATAATTCTGTAAAAAAACCATTTGATTCAATAAAGCATAAGGGCTCAATTCATCCTAAAGATATATGTAGGCAGTTGGGTTATGATTATCAAGTGTGTCCACATGATAATATTACTGATATTGAGAGACATGTTATACAAAATGGATCCAATATTGCCATAATATCTGGTGCCAGAATAATAAAACAAAGTGTTATTGGTCTGTTTCAGTACGGAGTTATCAATTACCATCCAGGGCCTTTGCCAGAAACCAGCGGCTTAGATTCTCTATTTTGGATGATTGAGAAGAATGTTAGGGCAGTTGCCACTGCACATTTTATAGACAGTAGAGTAGACGCTGGAGAATTAATTGACGAGTATCCTGCCTATATTTATAAAGATCAAGATATTGCAATGGTTGAATATAGTTTATATGTAGCGCAATTAAACTTACACCAAAATATCTGTGAAAAAATTGCAAACAACTTATGTTTCATGACAACAAAAATATATCGGCCGTCAAAAAATTTCATTATGACAGAAGCTCAAATAGAATTATCATTAAAGAAATTTAATGATTGGAAGGTGTATTATTCCAGGAACCATTAATTTATAAAATATATACAGAATATAGTTGTTATGCGCACTAAACAAGTATTGCATTTGGCGGTAGTAGTTCAGTTCTATTCTGGATTAAGTCAAATTATAAGAAAAAATAAATGGATGCATTCTGGTAGTCCCGCATATTTTCATTTTATACAGCAATTAAATCGCAGTAAAGAATTTAGTTACCAGTTGATATTATTATCAACATCTAAAGATATCAAAAAAATACAAAACTTAAAGTTTAGAAATTTAAACCAACCTATAATAATAGTGCCGTATTATTCTTTATTTATGAGCGCTCATTCTAGTATTGTAAAAAAAATTGAAAATTTTTATAATAAAATAATGCAGTATATTGTAGTAATAAGATTAACTAAAGGTACTAAGCATTATTATATAGACAGAGATAATATTTTACTTGCCTACCTCCTTCTACACTTTAGAAGAGTTAGAGTGATCATTCGGTTATTGGGAGTAACTGAGAATTTATTCCAACATTTAACTACCAGAAACAATATTCTGTCTAAAATTATTAACTGGGTTTTCAACCACTCAAATGTTAATTTTATTTGTACAAATGATGGCTCATATTCTGAAATTACAAAAAACCAATATAATGCTAGGTTTCATTTATTATTCAATGGGGTTGATACACATCTAAAGAGAAATTCTCAATTAGAGCAAAGGTTAAAAGTGGTTTATTTATCACGAATCGTTGCCAACAAGGGTCACGAAGATTTTATTAATGGAATTGCAAAATCAAACTTAACTAATAAGTTAGATGTGAAAGTCATAGGAGATGGAGGCCTTAAAAGCAATATGGAGGTGTTATCCTCAAATCTACATCTAGATGAATGTATAGATTTTATGGGTACGTTAAGTCATTGTGATGCAATGGAAGAGCTTAGTAAGGCTGATTTGGTTATTTCTATTAATTATGATGGCGCTTTGGGGAATGTTATCCTTGAAGCTTCGCAGATGGGTATACCAGTTATAGTTTTGGAGCACCCCGGGTGCTTGTCTCTGACTTTATATGATTTACAGGTAATAAAACGAGGTGATGAGTTGGTGGATAATATTGCTAAAATACTTATAAAATCAGTAAATGATAAGGTTTGGTTAAATAATCTTGGTAAGCGTAGCGAACAATTTTATTTAGAATATCTTTCTAGTTGGGATCAAAGAATTAAATCAGAGATGTTTCTTATAAAGAGTTTTTTTTCTAATTAGTATGTGTGTTATTTTCACTAAACTTATTAAGTTTTGATTGTATTTATCTTACCAAATTTTTCTGGAGGCGGAGCCGAACGGGTTGTTGTTAACTTTATTATTGGCCTTCATCAGAAAAAAGTTGATGTTGAGATTATTGTATTTAACAGTAATGGGCCATTAGTATCCGAGATTCCAAAAGGGGTAACTGTACACAATCTGCAAACTGAAAACTTACGTCAATCCATATTTCCATTAATTGCTAAGTTAAAATCACTAAATCCTAGGGTGATTTTTTCGACATTTGGTTATATTAATATTGCTGTACTATCATTTCGTTTATTTCTGCCAAAAAATATAGTAATTTGGATACGTGAAGCCAACTTGCCATCAATTAGTTTACCCAATAATTCATTTTCACTCTTAATGAGTATGGGATACCGGTGGGTTTATCGTACCGCAGATAAGATCTTATGCACCTCACAAAGGATGACAGATGAGTTTATTAGGGACTTTAATTTACCAGTGTCAAAACTTCAGTTTTTGCCAAATCCAGTTAATGAAAAACGAATACAATCTGCAATTGTAAATATTGTGATTGGGCATCAAAATGATAATGTCAATTTTGTTGCAATGGGACGATTGACCCATCAAAAAGGGTTTGATCGTTTGTTACAATGGTTTGCAAAAATAAAAAATAAGGATTCTGTGTTAAGAATACTTGGGAGCGGACCATTAGAGGCTAGTTTAAAAGATTTATCACAAAAATTACACCTTAGTGAGCGTGTTATTTTTGAAGGGTATTGTGATAACCCGTGGGGCAAAATAGCAGCCTCTGATGTGTTTTTATTGTCCTCTCGGTGGGAGGGTATGTCGAATGCTGCACTTGAGGCATTAACTTGTGGCACACCAGTTATTGCTACTTCGAATTCTGGTGGTATTGCTGAATTAGGTGGCCATGTAAAAGAAGGCACTGTTATAGTTACGTCAACAGCAGATGAATTTATTCAAGAAATGGATAAAGTTAAACCCAAAAACACCCAATACCCAAAAGGCAGTTTACTTCCACCAATATATAGTATGGACCATGCTGTATTAATACTACAGTCATGGCTTAATCTATATAAGTGACATAGTCTATTTATAAACCATATGGTTGCATGATGGATACATTTATCAGGTTATTTGTATTTGAGTGTTTTAGACCGTATTTAAATCATATAAAAACATGAAATTAACCCAGAGAAAGTATGCAATACAAGAAAGTGCAGATAAATATGCTAGTACTAGACACCATTGGATAAAGAGGAACCAGTATTTTTATAATGATGATTATGCTTATATGCATTTTTTAACGAACAAGAATAAAAGAGTGCTAGATCTTGGATGTGGTACTGGAGAGTTATTAAGTCAATTGGATCCTGTTTATGGCGTTGGGGTTGACTTAAGCAAGAATATGATTAAGGAAGCACAAGAGAGATATCCAGAATTAGAGTTTGTTCACGGAGATCTTGAAGATCCTGAGTTGATATCTTCTCTTAATGGTCCTTTTGATTATATTATTCTATCGGATACACTTGGATATTTAGATGATTGCGAATTGGCTTTTACTAAACTCCATGCATTATGTACTCCTCAGACGCGGCTAATAATTTCTTATTATTCTTGGGGTTGGGAACCTATTTTAAAATTGGGCGAGTGGCTAGGAGGTGTAATGCCTTCACCCGGTATGAATTGGCTAACTACTGATGACACAATAGGATTTCTTCATTTGGCTGATTTTGAATTAGTTAAGCGAGAATGGCGTCAATTAATACCAAAAAATATTTATGGATTGGGGGGGCTTGTTAATCGTTTTATAGGCACCTTGCCAATTATTCGTCGTTTATCGCTACGAAATTATATAGTAGCGCGACCTTTACTTGATCTACCGTTAAATCAGTTATCGACCACAATATTAATCCCATGCCGTAATGAAGAGGGTAACATTGAGAACGCCATAAAACGGATTCCTGATTTTTGTGATGATATTGAGATTATATTTGTTGAAGGTGGTAGTAAAGATAATACCTTAAAGGAAATACATCGCATTATTGACACATACCCAAATAAGGATATTAAAGTTTTTAAACAACTGGGTATAGGAAAAGGTGATGCAGTACGCAAAGGGTTTAGCCATGCGAGGGGTGATGTTCTTATGATATTAGATGCAGATTTAACAGTTCCTCCAGAAGATTTGCCTAAGTTTTATAATGCAATAGCGAGCGGTAAGGGCGAATATATTAACGGTACAAGGTTAATTTACCCAATGGAGGATGAGGCAATGCGATATCTTAATTATTTTGGAAACCAATTTTTCGCCTTAGTTTTTTCCTGGTTATTAAACCAAAGAATCACGGATACATTATGTGGAACTAAGGTGTTAACAAAGAAAAATTATGATGAAATTGCCTCTAATAGAGAGTATTTTGGAGAGTTTGACCCTTTTGGTGACTTTGATTTAATTTTTGGAGCAATGAAGAATAATTTAAGATGTGTGGAAGTGCCCATTAGGTATAAGGCTCGTGAATATGGTGAAACTCAAATTGATAGATTCAGGCATGGGATTCTATTATTTAAGATGGTATGGGTTGCATACAAAAAAATGAAAATCATGAAATTATAATGTACAGTTAATTATTTAATTAAAAACTAATCAAAGTTATTATGGCTTTACCTTTTTTTTCTATAGATTTCAGAATATCGGAATGGAGTTCATTTGTTACTTCATTACTTGGTTTTTTTTCACGAAAAAGTCAAGAGAAAAAATTAATAGAAATATTAATTAAGAGGTTTCCAAAAAAGAAAATTACCTTATTTCCATCAGCGCGAATGGCATTTTATTTTGTGCTAAAAAACACGTTTAAGGCAGAAGACGAAGTTATATTTCCTGTGATGGGTTTCCCACTGTACGTAAAGATTGCACTACAGTTAGGGCTTAAGCCAATTTATGTTGATGTTGAAGATAAGCATTTTACAATTGATGTTGAACAGTTGGAAAATTCTATAACGCCTAATACAAAGGGTATTGTAATTACTCATCTATTTGGCTACCCATGTAATATGGATAGAATTATGGAAATAGCAAATAAGCATAATATACCTGTCATTGAAGATTGTGCGCAATCATATGACTCTTTTTATAAAGGAAAGGAGACAGGAACTTTTGGTTATGTAGGTATATTTAGTTGTAGTTTAATGAAAGTACCCACTACATTAGGTGGTGGTATTTTATTGACAGAAGACGAAAGCTTACATAACCGCATTAATAGTAATTTGACTAAGGGACGTTACAATAGGAATGTTACTTTTCGTTTGAAATACTTTATAAAAAATATTATCAGTATTTTAAATTCTTATCCAATTATATATAGTTTATTGTTACATGGTGTATTTGGGTTTATAAAAAAAAGAAACCCAAATGCACTTAGGAATATACTTTACTCGGGGATGGGGTTGATGAGTAATAAGTATGACGAGTGGGAAAGACCAATCCTGGCGCGTTATCAACTATCGGTTGGCAAAGTGCAGTTTGGAAGAGTTCGTCAAATGACGAATATAAGAAGAGCTTACACAAAAATACTGAATGAAAAACTGAGTGAGAATAACGGCCATGAAGTACCTGACATAAACAATGAAGATATATATTGGAACTGCCAGTATTATGTCATTTCAGTAAAAGATAATATGGAAGAGTTTTTTAATCAAATGTTTGATAAGGGTGTTCACCTTATGAAAGAGGACGTATGGGATTGTTCTGAGTATGAATTTTCTAAAAATATTACTGGACATTTTCCTGTGGCAAAAAAATATAATTCAACATTGATTAGAATTCCAAATAATTCTTTTTTAGCTGCAAAAAATATAGTACAAATTGCAAATAAAATTAACAGCATATGATTATGTCAAAAAAAAAATTTACAAGTGCTGATCTTTTTTGTAGTGAGTTTTGTCATTATATTAGATACAACATTAAACATAACAGTATTGGTGATTTAAAGGATACTAGCTATTCAATTAAAGGGTCAGGGACATCAATTGTAGCGTCTTTCTTTACAAAAGGATCTGTGGTTTTAGAAACATTTACGAATAAAAATGTAATTTCATTTAATATTAAAAAAAAAGAAATTGTTGTCAGTCCGACAATTACTTTATCAGAATTGTATGAGTTTCTTATACCTTATGGTCTATATATAGGTTCAGTTCCATCTTTTCCTGGAGCCTCAATAGGCGGATGTGTTGCGGCTAATGTTCATGGGCAGAATCATATTATTGAAGGTTGTTTTATAAATAATATAATTGATATTGTTTTATTTAATCAGCATAAAGGGATTATTAATATATCAAGAAACATTAACGAAGAACTATTTGATTTAACAGTAGGTGGATATGGTGTAACGGGAGTAATTCATGAGGTAAGGTTAAGATTAATTGAAATAAAAAGCACAGTGTTAGATATTGAAATAATTAAATTTAATAGCTTGCTAGAAGGATTTAAAATAATTGAAAGAGAAAGTCTAAAATACGACTATATACATAGTTGGTTTGATTTAAGTGTATTTGATAAAAAACAACATAAAGGTTTCATTTCATTAGGTAAATTTTCTAAAAAAAATAAAATTGTATCTAAAGAATTGCAAAGCCATAAAGGTGAAATTCATAATAAGTTATTGATTAATATATTTGGCACAATGCTGATTAAAATAATCAATAAATTTTATTTTTATAAAAATACATATAAGGATAAAAAGGAACGCGATCTTTATGATTTTATATTCCCATCAAAAAATAATTTGTTTTATTTTAGCATGTTTGGAACAAGAGGAATTATTGAGCACCAAGTATTAATACCATTCAATAATGCTGAAACGTATTTGGACGATTTAATATCAATTATTTTGCATTACAAGCCAATAATATCATTATGTCATTTAAAAGTTTTTAGAGGGAAGAGCTCTTATGTGCGATTTGATGGTAATGGGTATTGTTTGGGAATACATTTGTTTAATAATAACAAAGCAACTTTAGCTTTACAGGAAATAGATAAAATTAATAATAGATATAAATGTAAGGTCAACCTAATTAAGGATTCTAGAATTGGAATAGAGTCTATTGAAGATCAATATGAAGATCTTGAAATATTTAGATCGAAGGTCAAAGAAAATATGCCATATTTATTTTTTACCAACAGTATTATAAATAAGTTATTTAATAAAAAATGAAAGGTAATAAACAGGTATCACTGATTTTTGATAAAGCGGCTTCTTTATATTTGAAGAATAGCAATGATTATACTTTAAACAGAAGGTTTAGCGCAGCTAGTCACCATATATCGGGGAGGGTGTTAGATGTAGGAGGTGCCTCAGGGTTATTTATTTCAGCCATAACTGAAAACGAAAACTCTTATATGTTAGATATTTCATTTAATATGTGTAGAGAAGCTAAGAATAACTTTAAAGTTAAATCAGTATGTGCTGATTCAGAAATGATGCCTTTCAATAACAATTCGTTTGATTCAATAGTTTCATTAGAGATGATATATTATCTTGATAGCCCTAGAAATTTTATAAGTGAATGTGATCGGCTTTTAGTTGATAATGGAACTCTAGTTCTTTCTTTTTTTAATCCTAACTTACATTTTTTGACAGTGATTAGAAGAATGTTAAGGAGATTGGGCATTAAAAATATGTTTTTTGATGATGGAGATCCAAGGTCTATCAGTATTGAAGTATTGAGAGATTATATTGATGATACAAATTTACAAATCAGTAGTGTCAACAGGATTATATTGATACCATTTAAAAAATTTGACAGGATAAATAAAATTCTGGAAAGTTCAATATTAAGTCGATTAACTTTATTTAATATTGTTGTATTAAATAAGATAAATAAAAATGTATAAGAGAATTTGTAGTAACAAAAAATTAATTTTTTTTATTAAATTTGTATTTACTTTTTCAATTTTATATTATTTGGTAAGTAAATTGAATGGAAGTGATATTTATGAAATTATATCAAGTGTTGATCCTTATTATTTATCATTAGCAATAATTATATTGTTGTTAGAGTTAATGTTATCAACATATCGATGGTTTATCGTACAGAATGTGCATAAAATTTATTTAACTTTTTCTAGAACATTATCATATCAATGGATAGGCTTATTTTTTAATTTAACACTTCCGTCGAGTATTGGTGGAGATGCTTTGAAGGGTTATTATTTAAATTCAGATGGTCATAGTATACGCAAGTGTAGTTCATCAATAATTATTGATAGAATCCTTGGGATGATTGGTCTTGTTTCAGTGATAATAATAACATTACCACTTTTTTGGTATTATATAATTGATGAAGTTGCAAGGTATGGTGTTGTTTTTATCTGTGTCATATCCGTATCAGCAATTATAACTCTGTTACTTTTTAAGTATATACCTTCTGTTTACAAACGTTTTTCAGTAGTGAAGGGTGTAGATTATTTATCAGAGAATAGTAGAAGTATAATTTCATCTAAGAGTGGATTATTTACGATACTGCTTTCTATGGTCCTTCATTTGCTGTTGGTTTTGTCTGTTTTTTTGTTATCTATAGCTATTAACTCAGACATTTCATTTGTGTCACTACTGGTTATAATGCCAGTTACAAACTTAATAATTGCTATTCCTTTTTCTATTGCTGGTTGGGGAGTCCGTGAAGGATCGATGATTATTGGGTTGGGGTATTTCTCAATTAATAGTGAAGTTGCTATGGCTTTGTCAATATTGTACGGATTAGTAACAATTGTTATTTCACTACCTGGTTTCCTGTATTGGATATTAAATAATAATAGTAGATAAAAAAGTTAAACTCATGAAATCTATACATTTATCTTGGGCTTGTCTTTTATACATAATACCACTGTGTGTTTTAGCGATATATGATCCTTATAGCGTAACTTATGATTCTGAATCAGATTATATAGCAAATGCATTGCATATAATTGATCATGGCTTCCCATACCATTCTACGCATCCAGGAATAGTCACCCAGTATATTATTAGCATCCCTCTTTATCTTTCTCTGAGTTTTGATATTAATATGGTGTTGGCTATACACATTACTAGATTATTTTTATCTATTATTTTCATGTTGTTGGTTACTTCTTCGTTTAAATTATTAGGGATTCATGACAAAAAAGATTGCTTATTAGCATATTCAATAATAATTTTATTGATTGTTATATTTCCACCGACATCTGTGTTATTTAGGTATATAAGTTCCGAAATTCTTCTATTTGCATTCTCTTTCTTATCTTGTGCCGTTTGGTTTTCGCATCTGAAGAATAGCTCTAATTGGATGATTATAGCTTTGACCGTCAGTCTCGCATTGAATGCTAAGCTAACATATATCCTATTATTAATTCCACTATGTGTATTTCACTTGCTGTATTATGATTATAATAAAAAGGGGTTATTGGGTTTAATTTTATTAAGTAAAATTTTATTTTATACAGTATTATTTTTTTTAATTTTATCTTTACCTAATTATAGCCAAATAATTAGTATAGTTGCTGATTTATTTGGCAATTGGTTTGAGATGTTGTATAGGATTTTTACAGATACAAAAATATACATGGTGCTGTTTTCTTCTTTTGTCATTTTCTATTTAAGAAGGGATATATATAATTTTTGTTTAAATAAAAAAGTTTTAGATAAATTCATTCTAGATGGCTGGGTTTTAGTTGTTCCTGTCATGTTTTTTATCCTTTATAAGGTTATATATTATATTATCCATATTGAGTTTGATTATTTAATTGGTATGGATTCATGGGAGCGCATTGGGATTTTGAGACGAAACAGTGTTCCTCTTTATGCGTTAGTTGTTTTTTTTGTAATAAATTGGTTGTTTTCTGACAGAATAAGCTGTTTTATTAAATATAAAAATTTGTATTCTTTTATATTTATTTTACTGTCATCAGTTTTGATAATTTTCACTGCAAACAAGGATTTAACATTTGAAAGCAAAAAAAAACTATTTGATGATGCTCTTTTAAATATCAACAATTCAGATTCTCATATATATATATTAAGAGATAATTATTTTGACTCTGTGGTTCAGTTTAATATGTTTACATATATAAGATATGGAAACTGTCTTAACTATAACAAAATAATTAACAGTAGGTTTGCTGGTGATTTTCAATATGATAAATTATCTTATTTAAGTGTTGATGGTCAAGTGCTAAGTTGTATTCAAGACGAAACAATTTATAAAACAAAAAGACAATATGATTATAGAAAGCCCAATTCTTTTTCTCAACCTATTTGTGAGGACTTAAAGGAGAATAAGTTTAAATCTAAGTACTTCGTTTTAGATAAAAGATATATTGACTTTGATGATTACCACGTTGTTGTTGAATCAATTAATAACGAATTAAAAAAATGTGGTTTTACCATGGGAGATTTCACTAGAACAGTTAATAATTACATTTTATTCTTTGAAATATACAATGAACATGAAAAGTGAAATTCTTATTATTTTATTATTAATAATAATATCCATAGGATCATTTTTAAGGTTATATAATTTAAAAGTAGTTTTTACCGAGTATGATGATGTTGGCGTTGTTTCTGTCCATAAAGGTCATGTGGGTGTCCATCAGTTTAATATTTTAGTAAATGAAATGGATTTATCTGGCTCTATAAATATGGAGTCAATTGATTTTATTGAGCGAACATTTATGTTTCCATTGTATATTGCTTATTCTTGGACATATGCACCTGGCCAGTATTTATTCTATCCTTTAATTCTTTCTGATCAGGATGAATATTCTGATATTTTATTCAAAGGTAGGTTAGTATCAGCAATTTTTTCAATATTCGCATTGTTTATCCAATGTTTTAATTTATATTTAATTGATAATAAGAAACTACAGTGGAGCACCATTGTGTTAATGCTGATCCCCATATTTTCTATGAATACAATATTATATGCACATCATATGAGTCCATATTCAGCTTATATGTTTTCGACAAGTTTAGGTTTATTGCTTTTATATCTTTATAATTTAAACTATATAAAACTAAGGAGTTTAGTTGTCTGTTTTTCACTTATGTTGTATTTTTCATATTTAGTCGTTTTATTTGCAATTCCAATATTATTATTATATGTATTTAAGAAAAAAAATATTTCATTACATGAATTAAAAGGTGACTTAATAAGTGTCTGTATCGGGTTGATTATTTCTTTTCCAGCTATCATTATGATGAAAAGAGCTGCTCGAGATACTATTAGTCATGATATTATTTACAATAATTTTTCAGATAATTTCATCGGATATAGTAATGAACTTTATCGTTCAATAAATTCAATTATTTATGGCATTATTAGGGTGGATTATTTAATTTTATTATTAATTATTTTTATGCTGGTATCTGTATTTTTTAATTACAAATCTAATCCTTATCGAAATATTTATTTCATATCTGTGTCATTGATTTTTATCCAATGGATTCTGTTACAATTTTTTAAGATAATTCCACTTGAAGCAACTCGTCATATGCTTATTATCCTACCTGTAATTATTGTTTTATTTCATTTTCTATTAAAAGATATTATTAATAGTAACAATCAATTTTTGACCATGATTGCAGTTGTTTTGTCAATTTTTAGTGCAACCTCTTATGCGATCCCATTAATTGATTCTAAGGCGACTAATTTTGATTATAAATTCATATCTAAATTTGAAGAAGATACTATTCTACTCTATCGCTCTACTTTAGGGCCTCTTAGCTATTTTTCTTCTTCAAAATCAGTTTATAATATTGATATGAATAGTTTTGTGAATAACCATGAGAAAATAATATTTCCTGATAAAATGTTACTTATAAGTCAACATTCTAAAATTAATGATGAATCCTTGCTTTCCAACTATAAATCTTTAATGCCTGAAATATTTTGTAAATATACTATCGAAATTATTCGTGAAGTTGATAGTAATACTTATTTTACTTATGATAACAGTCCTTCGTCATCTCTTAAAAATGGAATGTTTATTTATAGACTTGTTAAATCCAGTAATCATAATTGCTAGTTTTTTATGGTTTAATATTCATATGTTCCCTTCTAATTTTTTTGTTTTTAAGTGAGTTTTAGTTACAATTATTGTTAGTATATTGACTTAATTAATTCATCTATAAGTTCATTTTCCAACCCTTTTTTAATTAATATTTATTATGAATGATACCAATTTTAAAGCTCTTAACATTGCTGTTATTATTCCATGTCACAATGAAGAATTAACTATTTCAAAAGTGATCAATGATTTCAGGACCTCTTTGCCCCATTCAATAATTTATGTTTTTGATAATGTATCCACTGATGATACCTCGGCTGTTGCATTGTCTGCAGGAGCTATTGTTCATAAGATTCCAAATAAAGGGAAAGGTAATGTTATGAGAAGGATGTTTGCTGATATTGAAGCTGATATCTATGTAATGGTTGATGGTGATGACACTTATGATGCTTCTAGATGTCCTGAAATGATTTGTAGTTTGACTAAAGAAAATCTAGACCTTGTTGTTGCTATTCGTGATGCTCAAAATACTAATAATGCCTATCGTAGGGGGCATGTTTTTGGAAATTTTATGCTTTCCAAAACTGTATCTTTTTTGTTTGGTTATGGATTTACTGACATGCTTTCTGGATACCGTGTGATGTCTCGTCGTTTCGTAAAATCTTTCCCCGTTGTCTCTAGTGGTTTTGAAATTGAAACTGAAATGACAGTTCATGCATTACAGATTGGTGCATCTTATTGTGAAATTGAAACATTTTATGACTCTAGGCCAGATGGTTCTGAAAGTAAACTGAATACTTATCAAGATGGTATTAGAATTTTATGGATGATTTTTCTTTTGTTCAAAGAAGTTAAACCATTTCAATTTTTTGGTATTTTTTCCCTTCTGTTCAGTTCTATTTCAATTTTTCTTTTCATTCCCATTCTGTTTGATTTTATAGATACTGGGTTGGTCCCACGTTTACCAACTGCTATTTTAAGTACGGGTTTAATGATTCTTGCATTTTTAAGTTTAGTATCTGGAGTCATTTTGGATAGCTTAAGCCATGCTAGATTAGAAGCTAAGAGAATGTTCTATCTTTCTAATGACGTTAGAATTGTGTCGGACTCTAATAAGGTAAAATGAAAACTCTTTTTAAAATTCAAATTGATCCATATTTAACATCTATTTTATTGATAGCACTTGTTGTGCGTTTAATATTCTTCTTTGCGTTACCCCCTCAGCATTTTCCAGACGCTATTGCTTATAGAACTATAGGCCATGAAATTTTCTCAGGCCAATTGATTACTAATCATATATATATGCCTCTTTATCCAATTTTTACTTTCATTACTGGCGGAGGAAAAATTCAAATTTTAGTAGAAATAATTCTATCAGTTATGAGTATATGGATTATTTTCTTATTGGCTATGCGTTTGTTCCGCGATAGGCTAGTCTCACTTTTTGCAGCTAGCATTTCAGCTTTTTACCCACATTTTATTTTTTTTTCGCTCTCAGGATTAACAGAGACTTTTTATATTTTTTTATGTTTACTGTCGTTTTTGTTGTTTTATCGTAAGCAAATTGTTTGGGGTATCATTATTTCAATCATTGCGATATTAATTAGACCTAGTTTTGATTTATTGAATCCACTTCTAGTTGTTTGCTTTGTTAGTTTTGTTCATAAACTGGATTTAAGGGCTGTTGTGAAATTTGTGTGTATATATTTTGTAATTTATCTTGTGTTGATGTCTTCTTGGTGGGTGCACCAATATTATAAGTATGACACTTTTGTCCGTTTAACTCTTGGTGATGGAGTGGTTCTCTATGCAGGGAACAATCCACTTAATAAGTCAGGCGGTGGCATTAATGGGGTGGATGTGGACGAAAGTATATTAGGGGATTTTAATGACCCGATTTTAAGGAACAAGGCACAAAAAGCGGCTGCATTTGAGTTTGCTACTAGTAATCCAACACGATTTATTGAGTTGGCGGGGCTAAAATTTATACGATTTTGGAGGCTTTGGCCTTATACTGATCAATACCAGCAGTGGTATATTATTGGTGCATCTATTCTAAGTTATGGCGTCGTATTAATTTTGTCTATTGGTTTTTTGTTTAGGGGTGGGCGAACTTATTTTGTAAAGTTAATGCCAATTTATATAACGGTAATATATTTAACACTTGTTCATATGATTACAATTGGTTCAATTCGTTATAGATTACCATTAGAACCTTTCTTAATAATATTTGCTTCTCATTTTATTGTAGATTTTTGTAAAGAAAAGCAGTGGCTGAAGTATTTCCATAAAACATTAACGTAAATGTTATGAGTATTAGTAATAAATTACAAAATAAAGAAATTATTATTGGGTCTTGGATTACTCTTGCGCATCCAGGGATTGCTGAGATTATGGCGTCGTCTGGATTCGATTGGTTAGCTATAGATTTAGAGCACAGTACTATTACGATTAAAGAAGCCGAAGAATTAATCCGTGTTATTAGTCTTTCAAATGTGACACCTTTGGTGCGTCTTACATCCAACAATGAAGATCAAATTAAGCGTGTCATGGATGCTGGAGCTAATGGAGTCATAGTGCCTATGATTAAGACTGTTGACGATGTTATGCGTGTAGTTGATGCTATAAAATATCCACCTCAAGGTAAGCGAGGTGTTGGTTTAGCACGTGCTCAAGGGTATGGGGCACGGTTTGATGAATATTTAGATTGGCAAAAGGATAATTCTGTAATAATAATTCAAATTGAACATATTGACGCAGTTAATAATTTAGAAGCCTTATTGGCAATAGATGAAGTCGATGGGTTTATTATTGGTCCCTACGACCTTTCCGCTTCAATGGGCATTCCCGGTCAATTTGATCATGCTGACTTCATAGTTGTTATGAAAAAAATTAATGAGATTGCGTCGCGAACAGAAGTCCCTAGTGGAATTCATATTATTGAACCTGACGTTGAGCAAATTATAAGACGTATTGAAGATGGCTATCGGTTTATCGCTTATAGTTTAGATATTAGAATGTTAGATGTTTCTTGTAGTAATGCAGTTAATACTTTTAGTGAGTTAGTAGGAAAGAAATGAAGGCAGTTGCAATTATTCCAGCTAGAATGGGTTCGTCACGTTTTTCAGGTAAGCCAATGGCTAGAATTCATGGGATGCCTATGATTGGACATTGTTATTTGCGAACCAAAATGTGTTCTACTTTGCTAGATACCTATGTTGCGACCTGTGACCAAGAAATTTTTGATTATATCGAATCGATTGGTGGACAAGCGGTTATGACAGCGGGTACTCATGAACGTGCTACAGATCGTACGGCTGAAGCGATGTTAAAGATTGAGGAAATACTAGGGGAGAAGGTTGATGTTGTTGTGATGGTTCAAGGCGATGAGCCGATGGTTACGCCTAATATGATTGCTCAATCTTTAGAGCCTTTTGTTACTGACGAAACGGTAAATGTTGTGAATTTAATGGCACGTATGAGTAAGGTTTCAGAATTTGAAGATCCAAATGAAGTTAAGGTTGTGGTCAACAAAAGTAATGATGCAATCTATTTTTCTCGTGAACCCATTCCATCAAGAAAGAAGGGTGTGTTAGAAGTTCCAATGTTAAAACAAGTATGTATTATTCCTTTTAAACGTGATCATTTGATTCGTTTTAATGAAACTGGGGAAACAATTTTAGAGAAAATTGAGTCGGTTGATATGATGCGAATTATAGAAAATGGGGGGAAAGTAAGGATGGTCATGACTGAAGAATGTTCTTTTAGTGTGGACACGAAGCAAGATCTTGAAAATGTTGAAACAAGAATGATTGGCGATCAGTTGATGAATCTTTATTTATAAATGTAAAGACTAAGGTTTCAACTAATCAAATAGATTTTAAATATGAAAGCATTGATCACAACAGTTCCATTTGCGGCGAATAATCGCTTACCACTCGATTTGCTTGAAAGGGCAGGTATTGAGTATTTAATTAATCCCCTTGGAAAAAAACTTGTTGAATTGGAGTTAATTAGCTTACTTGCGGATTTTGATGTGATTATTGCCGGCACAGAAATGATTACAAAAGAAGTTATGAGCTCTGCAGCTAATCTCAAATTTATATCAAGGGTTGGTATCGGTCTAGATAGCGTGGATCTTTTGTCAGCACAGGAATTAGGTGTTAAAGTTTCTTACACGCCAGATGCCCCAGCCCCTGCCGTTGCAGAATTAGCAATGGGTTTGATACTATCTTTGTTGCGTTCTGTTCATGTATCAAATATGCAGTTACATCTTGGTTATTGGCATCGATATTTCGGTAGACGTTTATCTGAATGTGTTGTTGGTGTGATTGGTGTTGGGCGTGTTGGACGGTGTTTATTGAATCACTTAAGTGGGTTCAATTGTAAAAAAGTTCTTCTTAATGACCTTGAAATGAATTCTGACTTTACAGAAAGTATGGTTGTTGAGTGGGTTGATAAAGAAACGATATATCGTGAGGCAGATATTATTTCATTACACGTTCCTTTAACCAACAAGACAAGGAATATGGTTTGTAAAGAGCAATTGGAAATGATGAAGTCCGATGCTGTTTTAATTAATACAGCGCGGGGGGGAATAATAAATGAGAGAGACCTTTATAGTGCTTTAAAAGCAGGGCATTTATCCGGTGTTGCTATTGATGTTTTTGAGCAAGAGCCGTATTCAGGGAATCTTAGCGAAATTGACAGGTGCTTGTTAACAGCCCATATGGGTTCAATGTCTATTGATTGTAGGTCTGAAATGGAATTATTGGCAACTAAAGAAGTGATACGTTTTTTTAACGACGAACCGTTACTCGGATTGGTTCCTGAAGATGAGTACATCATTCAACGTATGGAAAAAGTGATTTAAATTATGAAAAAAGTTGTTGTAGTGGGCGGGTCGGGTTTCTTGGGAAGAAATGTTGCGGATGAGTTAAGTGATTCAGGATTTTCTGTGGTTATTTTTGATATTAATCCGAGTCAATTTTTAAGATCAGATCAAGAAATGGTTGTTGGCGATTTATTGGATCAAGAAGTAATCAGTCAAGTTCTTTGTGGTGCTGATTATGTGTACCATTTTGCTGGAATTGCAGATATTGGTGAGGCATCTAAAAAGCCAAATGAAACTATTAACTATAATATTGTAGCTACAGCTAATCTGATGCAAGCAGCTGTTGATGCAAAGGTTGCAAGAATTATTTACGCATCTACTATGTATGTATATAGTTCACATGGTTCATTTTATCGGGCAAGTAAACAAGCGTCAGAGTTAATTATTGAGGCTTATCATGAGAAGTTCGCGATTAATTATACTTTGATGCGATATGGATCATTATATGGCCCAAATTCACAATCATGGAATGGACTTAAACGCTATATCAGGGAAATCATAACTAGTGGTAGATTATGTTATGCAGGAACAGGAAAAGAGCGTCGAGAATACATCCATGTTAATGATGCAGCAAAATTGAGTGTGAAAATTTTAGACGAACAACATAAAAATAAAGCAATTACGGTGACAGGTCAGCAAATAATAAATTCAGAAGATTTATTACATATGATTTTTGAGATAGTGGGTATCAAATCCAATATTCAATTTAAACCCACAGAAGTAAATAGTGATCATTATTTAATGACGCCTTATCGATATATTCCAAAAAATGCTAAGAAATTAGTTCCAACTGAGTTTATAGATTTAGGTCAAGGAATATTAGAAGTCGTAGAAGAAGTTAAGCAAGAAATATCGACTAAATAATTTCTGGAAGATGATTTTTGTTTATGAGAGGTAATAGAAAGAAGCTAAAAGAAATAATTGATTCGAAGATGTTATTAGTTTTTGATTTTGATGGGGTTATTGCAGATTCCAATGAAATAAAGACGGAAGCATTCGCAGAACTTTACGAACCCTTCGGAAAAGAAGTTGTTGCTAAGGTAGTCGCTTACCATCGACAAAATGGTGGGGTCTCAAGGTTTGATAAAATTAGATTTTTTCATAAGGTATTTATTGGTAAAGAAATCAACGAAACAGAAGTCAACCAGTTTGCAGATTATTTTTCGGGTATTGTGAAAGATAGAGTTATTAAAGCCAATGAGATTAGAGGTGTGGGTAGGTTTTTAAAACATTATTGTATGATGAAAAGAAAATGTGTCATTAATTCAGCCACACCCGAAGTTGAGATTAAGGAGATCATTAATTTACGTAAACAGGCGCATTATTTTTCATGTATTTTGGGTTCTCCTAATACAAAATATAATAACCTCATGAAGGTCATTGATGTTTTTAAGGTAGAAAGAAAAGATGTTGTTTTTTTCGGTGATGCTGTAACTGACTTCCAAGCAGCAAATGAGGCAGAAATTGATTTTATTTGTGTAAATGGTGATCAGGCGATGAGAAAGCTAAAAGAAGTAACACATATCAAAGATTTTGACTGTTTTGATATTTAACCTATCGACTTTTATGCTGGGTATGTAGGTGGTTAATATGATAATTGAAATATTTTTTTGTGAACAATTATGAGGAGATTGATTAATAGCCAATTACAAAAAAAAGATTCATTATTGAGAATAATTTCATATTTGCTGACCACTAATGGGCTCAATTACTTAGTATTATTTCTAGCCTCAGTTCTAATTTTTAGAAATGTAGATAAAAGCTTCTATGGTGTTTATGTGGTTCTGATGTCTTTATTTGCTTTTCCAGAACTATTGATGGCGGGTTTCAATGAAACGATTACGCGATTTATAAAAGATAAAATACCTCTCGCTGATAAGCAAAGTATTATCTTAAATGTTCTCTACTATAAGTTGATTTTATTGAGTGCATTTACTGTAATTATATATATGGCATGGAGGTTTAGTTTATTTGAATTGTTGATAAATAATTATGAAAACATATCTGATGGTTTAGGGGGATTTATATGGATTGCGATATTAAATAGCTATGTAGGAATTTTCCTTGGTGTTAACAGTAATATTCTTGTATCTCAATATGATTATCGTTTTTCAGGGTACATAGGGCTCATTCGTAATATAGTGTATTTAATGATTGTTTTTGGATTAACGTTTTATACGCATGAATATATTTATTATTTGTATTGCAATTTTACGATAGGACTTTTCTTATTAGTAGTTCTGTCGTTAAGAATTAACAGGGTTTATCCTGACTATTCCTTTATGACTCTAATGCAACTTAAGCCTTCAAGTGGTATTTATAAGCAATATATCATTCCCTATGGGTCGCCGCTTACTGTTTCGTCAATACTGACGTATGTTAAAAATCATCTTCCTATAATTATCTTAGGTAAGGATTTTGCACTTGAAGATGTAGCATTTTTTTCTGTAATTAAAGTTTTTTTTAAAGCGCTTCATGGTCTAACAAGTTCTTTTCTGGATCAAATAACATCAAAATTTATTGCGCTAAAAGATAATTATAAAAAATGGGCTTTGGCTGTTATTTCTCTGTTCTACGGGGGAGTTTTAATTAGGGTGGTTGTGATCATAGGAGCTATATTTTTTAGTCCTTATTTTTTCGAAATATATAAAATTGAAGATACAAGTCTTACGCGGTTAGTATTTTATTTATTAAGTGCTGAATTTTTTATAGCAGGACTGATGAATAATTTTGGTTTTGTATTAAGAATGGAGGATACAACAAGAAAAGTTTTAATGATTAGTTTGATTCGATTTGTTGTAGAACTGAGTCTGATTTATTTTTTGCTACCTAAATATGGGGTTGTTGCGGCGGCTTTGATTTTACTACTGGCTAGATACGTTGAAACTTGTTGTGCTTATTTGTTATTAATTAATAAGCGATTTTTAAGGCATACTGTAATTTTCCTAATAGGAGCCTTGCCAGTGGTTTATTATTTTGTGGGTCAAGTGATTTCATGAAGCCTCGTTGCGTAATGGTTTATAAGGATGAGCCTGATTGTAATTTTATTAATGCACAAAAGCGTTTTAAACTTAGCGATTATATTGTAATTGTCAATGTAGAAGAGGCCAGGAAGTTGACTGATGAAATTTTCTTAGCCAATAAAGATTTTATTGATAATTATATTTATCAGGGTTATAAAATCACCTGGGCTTGGTACGATACTATGTATCATTTATGCCTGCAATATCTTGAATTGAAACCATTAATTGATGAAATTGAGAGGGCCGATCCACAGGTTATTGAGTTGAGAGGTATTGGTTCTAATTACGCAAAGATTTTAAGATACTACTTTTTTAGTAAAACAGTGAATTTAGAACAGAACAAAAGTGCGTTGCCTGAGGTTAAAGCTTTTATTACTAATACTATTTTACTTTCTTATACGTTGTTATCGCATTGTTTTTTTTGTTTAACCGGTAAAACTTATATTGCTACATGGACGGGAGATTTTGTTTTTGGTAATACTCGGTCTGATTTTAGGTTAAACCATCTTTATGAAAAATATCATGAAAATAATATCCATTTTGTTGAGTTCATACGAACGCGTTCTCTTAAAGAGTTTTTTTCTAATGTGTTTAAGAGGAAAAGATTCTCCATTCACTATTTTTCTATAGTTTATTTTGTGGCGTTGTTAACGCCTAAAACTAAATATGTTAAAAAGCCCAAAAATTTTTTTCAATCGATCATGTTTGATTTTCACCATGGGAATGTGGTTTTAGAGAGAAGTGTTTTGATTTTGAGGGTTCTCCTCAAACAATTAAGAATTAGTAAGGTTGTTTTGATTTCTTTTTCTTCACGAAGTGCTCATTTAGCGTTGGCAGCCAAAACATTAGGGGTACCAACAATTGGAATTATGCATGGGTTACAACAAAAAGAATATGCAGTTTATGAGTTTATGGAGAGCTATTCAGAGGATAAAAAAATAGGTTGTGATT
>Ga0209494_1000197_pt1 | contig 25615 bp, 21 predicted proteins | sample EN1Hudseemescosm_FD_184628 | JGI IMG/M metagenome (GOLD analysis project Ga0209494, IMG submission 184628) | Methane-oxidizing microbial communities from mesocosms in the Hudson Canyon - EN1B Hudson Canyon (SPAdes) (version 2) | ecosystem: Environmental > Aquatic > Marine > Cold seeps | place... | reverse complement strand
TTGGGTTTAATTACCGGATAGATACTTTAGACCTTTCGGCGGGTTATGAGCATATTGAGTCTTTTGATGTAGGGCATAGCGATAGCCTTAACCTAAATGCCGGGATGCGATTTTAGGTGTTGTTGGGCATCGAATTTATAGTGTAATTATTTTAATTTTTCTGCGGTAGAAACCCAACCTTCAGAGGTCCATTTTCTTGGGTTGTTATCAGTGTAACAGGTGTGATCATGTTTCCATTTTTGCGGATTTTTTTCGGTTGTATATTCTGTGCAAAATGTCACCTTTTTTTGTGATTGCCTAACTTTAAACCATTTTCGTCTTTGTAAATTGATGGCATTTTCCCATTCGGTTTTAATGAGCTGTAGATTTGTTGTTAAATAGTTTATAGATGATGCACTCAAAACTTCACTGTTGAGTTTTTCGCCCATTAAAGAGACGGCTATTAATTTTTCTTTGATATGTTCAGTAAAAGAGTTAAGTGTTATTTGTTTTGTATTATTCTTTAAGGACTGAGCTATCGCGAGCTGTTTTTGGAGAGATTGAATAAGTTGATTAACCAGTAATTGAGCTTTTTTATAGTTCAACTGAACAGCGTTATCTGAAGGTGTTAGTTGGGCTGTGTTTGTTTGTGTAGATGTTTTTTTTTCGAATGCTTTTTTATACCATCTTATAGCCTCTTGATAATCTTGAGGTACTCTGTCGCCAGTACGATATATTAAGCCCATTTGATTTTGAGCAAGTGTGTCACCCTGCTCAGCTCTTAGTCGACAATCTTTAATATCAGGTATAGGTGCAAAACAGCTTCCTCCATAGACATTGGTTAATGGTAGGCATAGTAAAATAAGATAAATTAGCAGTATGGATTTTTTAGTTAGTTTTAATAAAAACCAATCGTTGCTGAGTGTCATAATATTGATACTATCTACCATAGCTTTTGGGTTTGTTTTTGTTAGGTAGTTAAATGCTACTAAATATTATTAAGTTATCGCTAAAAAGAATACTTATTGGAGTATTGAATTTTATATTAAGGGGCCTGGGGCCGATATTTCTTGCATGTCGGCAGACCAATTATAAATATGCGAGCCACTGATATATGACTGCTCGAAAAAGGGATTTGGCTCAGCCGTAATTAAAAAGTCTTTGTTGTTATTGCTTAGGGTAATCCCACGTGGCCGGTAAAGCTTAATGGACTTTATAAATTGCCGGTCTTGAATAGACCAAAAAGTTACCATGTTGCCGTCAGGGTGAGTTACACCAACGATACCCGAGTCTTCATGAATAGCAACACTCAGTGTCTCACCGAACATTTGACGTGTAATTTCGGCAGGGTCTGCCACAGTCTGCTTGACTTGTCCTTGTGGTCGAATGCTAACACCGCCGGTATGCCGGTTAGACCTGCTCTTGGCGCAGAAACAACCAGTAGACTTCCATTTCGGCTAACAGCGAGGTGTCCGGTATTAATCCGGCTAGTGGTCAGTGTCACTTGTTCTAATAGTTTCTGCGATTGAATATCAATATAACAAACACTGGGAGCAGACTCAGTGGATACACCTCCGCCATTAGTGACCACCAGTATTTTCCCTGAATCAATTAACTTGCATTCGTGGGGTTCTTTGCCGTAAGAAGGAAAGTCGTCGATGTGTTCCATGGTTTTGCTATCACGTATGGCTATTACCCCTTCTAACGTATCTAAATAGGTTTCAGTAGAAAATAGATTATTACCTTCCATTGAATAAGCGCCATGGCTATAGAAATAACGATTATTTAAAGGCTTAATGCTGCGGGTAATAGACTTTTTCTTTAGATCATATTCACAAGCACCCGGGCCCTTTTTTTCAAATAAGGCTAAGTAGTTGGTATCGGTTGGTTTAGGGTGAATGCCGTGAGGTAGAAAAGCCATTTCAGATAAGTCACGGCGCATATTCTGTAAATCAAGAATAGAAAGTGCATAGTGTATTTTTTCACTGTCTGCGGTTCTAAATTGCCCACCGCCAAGAATGATATCGGGGCTGGATTTAGGCGTAAGTGTTTTTCCGAAGACGAGGGGGCTTATGCTTAGGCCTAAACAATGCAGCAAAAAAGTATGTCTATTAAGGCTCATAAAATTCTCAGCGTGCGTGCCCGTTTCTTTGATTTTAATGGTGAATCTTGGCACAAAAGTCTTTTTCTTTCAATTATGTATTATCTTTATTTGACTTGACTGATTTCACTCTCCTGCTTCACTAAATGAGGGAGTCAACTGATTCCAACCTAGCACAATGGAGAGTTTGTAAGCCAATGCTTAAAAGTCAGCGAGTGACTCGTTATGTTGTTCATTAACACCTTTTTGACAGTTGATTGTGTCAATAAATTGGGAGATAGTTACATTGAGTAAGAGGCGGTGCTTTTTTGGGAATATAAGTTAGGGGTGTTTATGAAAAATTATTTTGTGACTTTTATTTTGATACTTGGGCTAATCATTAGTTCCCTGAGTTTCGCAGGTAGTTGTGGCAGTGATAGAGACATTAACACCTGTATAATTAATGCGGAACAAGGCGATTCTTCTGCGCAATATAATTTAGCCGTCATGTACCACCGCGGTGACGGCATTTCAAAGGACTTAGGTCTTGCATTGCATTGGTATAATAAAGCAGCCGGACAAGGCTTAGCGCAGGCGCAATATAATTTAGGGTTAATGTATAGTGGCGGTGACGGCGTCACTCAAGACCCATTAAAAGCTTTTCAATGGTATAGCAAAGCAGCAAAAGGTGGTGTTGTTTCAGCACAATTTAATTTAGCGGTGATGTATGCTAATGGTGAGGGCACTGAGAAGGATGATAAAAAAGCAGGGTTTTGGTATTTCAAAGCGGCCTATCAAGGTTTAGCCGAGGCTCAATTTCAATTAGGGATGATGTATTTACAAGGTCTTGGAATTGATCAAGATGTGGTTAAGGCACATATGTATTTTGGTATTGCGGCAGAAGGCGGTAATACCAAAGCCATAATTGGACAAAAGTCACTGGCCATTTATATGAGTGCAGATGAGTTGGAGAAATCTAAAAAACTAAGAACAAAACTGTGGCATAAGACTGAACAATATCAGGCAGATGGTTGGACGCCGAGTGGGCCTTAGTTAAGCCGGTTAGGGACGCCTGAACTCTTGGGGTGTTTTTTTAGTTCGTTAAGTTTTGTTATTTGTTCTGGGTTCAAGAAATTTTGCATATGTTGGCGGGTTTCTAAACGAATGGCTTTGCATTTTTTCGTTGTTCTTCATAAACAGCTTTTAATCTTCTTGTTTGATCAGGGCTTAAGTTAAGCGGTTTAGAGACGTGCGTCAGTCTATTGGTGTGATGGTCTTCTAAATGGCCTTGTTTATTTGGGGCATGGGCGAGTGACGAACAGGGAAGAAGTGCAATGGCCATTGGGTTCAATGAATTTGCATTCATTAGCGGTTTGCTAGCTAGGCGCTGTGGGTTGCGTCTAAGGTATGAGAGTGCGAGTTGTTACTCTAACCAGTCGAAGCCACTGATAGCACCGGCTTTTACTTTTTCAGGCACAGATCTGGCAGCGCTGTCAAACGAGGCAGTATCGGGGCATCCTATAGGGGTTACATTGGGTGCTTCTGTTGTTTTTTCCTCAGTTGTATTACCCGTTATGGATTCAGTTTCACGTGGTGTGCACCACGTGTGAGCAACGCCTTCAGAAATCCCTGAAACAGCGCCGATAAGGCCACCCACTACGCCGAAAGCTAATCTAAATGGTAGTCCGATAATTTCACTCACGGTTGCTGTCACACTATCGTTATGGTTGTATGAATGAATGTCAGAATGATTGTCAGAGAACACTGGTCCGGAAGGAATTAAAAGCGCTGAGGCTAAAAATAAAGCTGAAATTTTTTTATTCATAACGGAGTCCTTAAATGAAAATCATCATTAGTATAATTCACGTTAAATGCATTTTATTAATATTACAAGTGTAATATTATTTTTATAGAATAATTCTAGTTGTGCATACCACTAAGAATACGTTTATCAACGAGCTATTGTCTAGACAATAGACCTTAAAGCGCCATGACTTTTTGGTAAAGCGCACTGAAGTGGGTTGTGAATTTAAGGTTATTATGGGTTAAGTCACTGAGCGGTGGCTGTGATCCAGAAAAGCCGTCAAGGTTATGTCCACCCATTATAAAATGGGGTGCAGCGGTTCCATGGTCGGTGCCTTTTGAGCCGTTTTCTTTGGCACGTCTGCCAAATTCTGAATAGGTCATGATTACGGTATTCTGCCAGTGACCTGTTGCTTTTAGGGCTTGCTGAGCACTATTGATAGTCTGCGCGAGTATCTTTAACAGTCGAGCGTGCTGCGGTCGTTGGTTGGTATGGGTGTCAAAACTACTTAAGTTCAATTTTATAACGGGAATGTTCAGATCACTTTGAATAATTTGGGTGGCAAGTGCAAATTGTTTTGAAAAGGGATGGTTTTCAAACGGTTTAGGCGCTTGTAACGGTTTTAAATGGGTTTTTATAGTGAGCGCAGCATTTTGAATCGTATTATGTGTCTTGATTAACTGTAATAAGGCGCTATTTGTCGTAGTGCTTTCAGGCAATTCCGATAATGACTTCGAGTGACTTAGAAATCGAGTAATATTTTTAATTTGCAGTGTTTTAGGGACCCCTAACAAGGGACCTTGCTCCCCTCCCAGTACGAGACCGTTAGCAATACTCAGTGGGGATGCTTTTTGAAAACCCTCGAGGTAGGCGGCTAGCCAGCCGTGTTCTAAATATTGATCAGATGCAGCATTGGTATTCCAGATGTCTATAGATCTAAAATGAGATAAATTGGGTTTTTCATAACCTAATCCGAGCATGATGTTGAGTTGGTGTTGTTCCCAGAGCGGCATTAAAGGTTCAAGAGCAGCATGTAATGCCAAGTGATTATTCAGTTTAATGATCTCACTGTTTTTTAGACCGATTGTTGGTCGTAATGCATAGTAGAGGGGGTCGGTGTAGGGGATGACGGTATTTAAGCCATCGTTACCCCCTTGAAGCTCGATAAGGATAATAGTCTTTTTCGCATCGCTCTCATTCTGGGCGAATAATCTTTCTGGTAGGGAGAGCGTCAGTCCTAGAGTGCTACAGTATTTTATAAAGTCGCGGCGATTCATTGTAATTGGTAATTTAAATCGGTTAAGGCGTTTTTAACCGGTTGCCAGTAGTCATTAGTTTTAGTGTTTCCCTTGTGCAAGGAATGGCTAACGATCAAGTCGATCCAATCGGTAGGTTTTTTGTCCGAGTGTCTGATTATATTTTTTAGTTTCATGCCACGAGTCGCTTGGGTAATAAAATTTTGTCGGGCGATTAGCGTGGTTGAGTTGATCCAATGGTTACCCGTTGGCCAGCCTTTAACATGGGGCGGGTAAAAGAGTTGTTGGCCCATTTTTTGAGTGCTTTTACTGAGTTGAAACGCTTTATTAGGTTTAAGATTAAACTGACGGTAAAAGCCAATAACCAGTTGCACCGGTGATTTTAATTGTGTGCCTTGATTGTCTTTGTGCCAAAAATCAGGTTGTTGCAAAATATTCTGGAGTAATGGGGTTAGTTCATAGTTTGGATAAAACTCATCAGTGAGGCGCGCTAATGTCGTAGGTGGAACCGGCGTTGTAATATAGTGTGCCCACAGCTTTTTGGTTATAAATCGAGCGGTTTGTTTTTGTGTTAATAAAATATCAATAAAATCATCACCGTTCCAATTACCGGTATACCCCAGTATATTTTTTACGGTATTGTTGTGTTGTCGGGTATTAAAAACAAACGCCCCTGTTTTAGGTTTAAAGCTATAACCGCTCAGGGCCCGGGCACCATTTTTTACATCGGCTTCGGTGTAATGACCCTCACCTAAGGTAAAAAGCTCCATCAGTTCACGGGCTAAATTTTCATTGGGTTTATTGTTCCGGTTCCGGTTATTATCCAAATAAAACAATAAAGCCGGGTCTTTAATCATTGCGTGTAAAAAGGCTTTAAAATTACCTTTTGCGTGTTTTCGAAGTGTTTGGTTTTGCACGGCCATGAGTGCCGGGCGTTTTACTTTTTGCAGACTGGTCGCAAAATGATTATGCCAAAAAAGGGTTAGATTTTCGGTAACAGGGCTGAGGGTGGTCAGCATTTTATCTATCCACCAGGCTTGAAGTAACTGTGTTTGTTGTCGACGTTCTTTACGAAAAGCTTTTTTCTGGTCTTGGGTCATTAGTTTAATAGCTAATGGGGAGGATGAGTAAGGCACTGAAAAAATGGTCGGTAAAGGGGGAGTTATTTGACTTGCCTGTTGGCTCAGTAGGCGGTCAATCGCTTCTGTTTTAGTTAGCGCTAAAAAAGGCTCTATTTCATCAAAACTAGGCGCAAAGCCAGTTTTGGTTAATAAATGACGTGTATTTGCGAGACTTAATGCGTAAGCGTTATTAAAGCTACCGGTAAGAAGCGTTAATAGACTCAATGTGACAAGTATTTTAAGCATCATTATTTAACCAGAATGAAAAACCATTAATGGGATACCTTAAATTATTATCATTAATGATTGATTATGTTACATTAAGACCCAGTCAGGTAAAAAAATATCTATCTTTAAGCCAATATTTTTTTATGATTGAAATGTTCCCAGTCATTATTTTATTGTACTTTTACAGGCACTATTTTCAAGTTTTTTGTACAGCGCATAGCCCTCGAAGAGAAAGTGTTGGGTCACTTCCGTCGAAGATGCATACATAATAGGGACATACAGCCGGTTACCCATGACAAAAATTTTAAAACAATTCATAAAAAGTCCTAAAGTACTCTGGCATTTAGTCGCGGCTTCTTTTTTTATTGCTTTGCTCTCTTTAGCAACGTCCCTATTTACCATTCAAGTATTTAATCGATTTTTAGCGCACGGTATTAATGGCACCCTAATCACTTTAGTCATAGGCACATTATTGGCGCTTGTTTTCGAAATGGCATTTCGTTCCTTACGACGAAAATTAATTGTTATTCACAATTCCAAGCACCATATTGCCTATTCCATTAAGGCTTTTCAGGTGTTATTACAAGCGCAAGTTTCTCTACTTGATCAGTTTTCAATCGGACAACGAAATGAAATATTACGCGGGATTGATACCTTGCGATCAGCGGTGATGCCTCAAAATATAGCCGCTCTATTAGACGTTCCTTTTTCTTTGTTGTTTATTATGGTGTTGGCTTTATTAAGTCCATTCTTAGCGTTAATAACCCTCGCGGCTATTTTAATATTAATTTTTCTTGCCTGGCGCGCGCATTTATCCGCGCAAAGTGAGACTAAGAGACTGCAAGCCATTGTCGCTAAGCGTTCTGTCGTTTTAGGTTCTGCTATTTCAGCGGCCGAGACTATTCGTGTCTATAACGGTTCAAGTTTTATGTTAAACCATTGGGCAGAAGTTGATAAACAAGCGTCATCTTTACGTATTAGTATGGCGAACGCCAAAGACTTATTGCAATCCAGATTTGGATTGATTAGTAATATTCAAACGGTTGCTATTATCTCAGTAGGTGCGCTACAAGTTATTAGCGGAGACCTTTCAATGGGCGCGATGATTGGCGCTAATATTCTAGCTAGCCGTGCTTTAATGCCGATTACCCGAGTTGTGCAAATGGCGGGAACTTTTGTCGCTGCAGAGCAAGCGGCGGATTTACTGCAAGAGTTTGTGCGTTTACCCTTGGAGCGTATAGAAGGGACCACATTACAACAATACCAAGGTAAGATTACCTTCAAGGATTTAGCTTTCGTTTTCCCCGGTGTTTCTGTCTTGTTATTTGAGTCATTAAATTTAGCGATTGAATCAGGACATTCCGTTTTAATTGTTGGCCCTAACGGTTCTGGTAAGACCACCTTAGTGCGCCTTTTACTGGGTTTGATTGAGCCCTCGCGAGGACAAATTTTAGTTGATGGTGTTGATCTTAAACAAGTTGCCTTGCCGTGGTGGCGCCAGCAAATTTGCTATTTGCCGCAAGAGCCCTTATTAGTTACCGGATCGTTAAAAGAAAATATTGTGCTTGCAAATCCTGTCTTGGAAGAATCAAAACTGAATGAGGTTATAAAATTAGCAGAACTGCATTCTTTTTTAGCCGATAGTCAAGACGGACTTAATTTACAAATTACGGAAGGAGGGCGTCATTTAGCGCTTGGTATTCGAAGACGTATTGCGTTAGCGCGCGCCTTGGCGACTGAGGGTCAATTATTTATCGCAGACGAACCTACTGAAGGGATGGACGCAGCAGGGCGCCGTGCGGTTTATCAAGTCTTTCAGAAACTTAAAACAGACGGTAAAACGATCATTGTTATTTCACACGATGACACTTTTCTTAGGATTGCTGATTTTCGTATCGACTTAGGTGCTAAACCCATCCCGGTGATCCAAGCTAGAAAGCACGATGATAGTGCTGAGGGAGAACCCCGCTTAGCCGAAACCAGTGAGGATAGCTAACCGTGTTAACTCGTCATAAAGCAAATCTTGATCTGGAGTTACAGGCCATAATGCACTTACATTTATGGCTGGCGGGTTTTATTGTGATGTTGATTGTTTGGATGGCTATTGCGCAATTAGATGTCGTTAGCGTTGCGGAAGGCGAAGTGATACCGAGCACTAAGGTTAAATATGTTCAGCACCTTGAAGGTGGCATCATTGGAAAAATCCTTATTAAAGAAGCTGATAAGGTTAAAAATGGTCAAGCGCTTTTTGAATTGGAAGCCACGAGTAGTCACGCCGATGTGCAAGTCAAAACACAAGAAATTAAGCAGATTAAAGCGCGAATTTCGACCTTGAAACCGCGACTAACGATGATTGGCGAGCAAGTTAACATCAGCACGGGATTATTAAAAGACCAACTCACGAACCGCTATAACCATTTGTCGTTATTGCGGGAAGAAGAATCTATTAAGGGGCAATTACAAGAGGCCTTAGCCAATCTCAAAGGTGCTGAGTCCGCCATAGTTAAACTCAAAGATGATTTAGCCAGATCGGTCATTTACTCACCCACAGAAGGCATCATTAAGAATATAAATTTTTATACCGTGGGTGGCGTTGTTCCTGCTGGAGGTGTATTGGCTGAAATTGTTCCGGTGGAAGATGTTTTAGTGATTGACGCTCGGTTAATACCGCAAGATGCAGGGTATGTTGAAAAAGGTCAAACGGCACAAATTCGGTTGATGTCTAGTGATGCCATGCGGTTAGGTAAAATTCAGGGTGAAGTGATTTATATTAGTCCGGACACCTTAGTGCCAGAGCAAGGCACGCCTTATTATCGCGTACGAATAAAAATGAAGCGTAGTTATTTTGAAAATAACGGGCAGCGCTATCACTTGTTACCGGGGATGCAAGTGAGCACGAATATTATTACAGGTAAACGATCAGTGTTGGATTATTTGACGTCACCATTTCGAGGGGCAATGGATACCTCATTACATGAGCGGTAATTTTATTAATTATAGATAGTCTAAGTCAGCTTATTTTGGTAGCCTAACAATCGTTTGTTAGTAAGTTTGGCTCAAGACGAACGAAAAAAAAGGGTTGTATAAAAAAACAATGAGATTATTTTTTGCCATTCTTATGTTGTTTTCTGTTGCAGTGCGAGCAGAGACATTGACATCAGTTTTGCCTCAATTGATGCTTACTGATTTTGAAATAAAAAAAGTGAAAGCTGAATTAAAAAGTTCAGAACTGTCTATAGATCAATACAATGCCGGGTGGTTGCCTCAGCTCAACCTTATGGTTTCAGAGGGCTGGGAAAAGCTTAACCAACAAGTTAAAACGGATAGGTGGCGCCGCGAATGGGGGGTAGCCATGACCCAGCTCATTACCGATTTCGGGACGACTTCGTCGGCTATTAACGCGGCTGAAAAACGTTTTGCGAAAAAAACGATTGATTTACAGTCCATTAAGCAAACAGTGACTTTTTTTGGCATTAAGGCTTATTTGAATGTTTACCAACAAAAAGAGCAGCTCCGATATGCCAAATCATCAGAAGAAAACATAAAAAAACAAACTGGAATGGAAGAGGCTCGTGTGAAACAGGGGTCTGGGTTTTCCACGGATGTTTTACAAAGTAAGTCTAAACTGGCGAGTGCCTATGCCCGTACCGCACGTGCAGACGGTGAATTCATTAAGGCGCTGAATGATTTTAGGTCCTTGTATCAATTTGCACCTAAAGATTTAGAATCTTTTGTCCCCCCCGGAATTCCACGGCAATATATACCCAAAACACTTGTGGATGCGTTAAGTATTGCTTCAGAATTTAATACCGATATCGTTAAATCTAAATTTGATGTTGAAATTGCGCAAACGGATATTACTGCGGCACGGTCGAAGCATTTTCCGACTATTACGTTAAAAGGCAATGTTAAACACAAGCGCAATGACCAAGGCATTATCGGGATTAAAGAAGAATACAGAGCGGGGGTTGAATTTAATTTGCCCCTTTTTTCCGGCGGTAAAGATCAAGCGGGTTTGAGTCGATCCTATGCCGATTTAAATGCCATGAAAGACCAACGCCTTCATGTTCGCCGTGAGGTGGACAAAAAGGTCAGAAATGCCTGGCAAGATTTTCAAACCGACCAAATTAATGCCGGTTTTTTACGAAACTCAGCCAATATTTCTGAGCAATTTCTTATTCTCGCCCGGCAAGAGCGAAAATTGGGCAGGCGCTCATTAATTGATGTATTAAGTGAAGAAAACAGCTATATCAATGCGTTACAAGCAGCGATTAAGGCAGAAACCTCGGTATTGCTTTCCGCCTATGCCTTATTGAGAGAAATGGGTATACTGAATGCGAAGATGGTTTATTAATGCTAGAACATCCTGTTTTGAATAAGGGTTAGTGATATGCCTGATAAAAAACAAAGCAATGCAAACAATCTCACTGATGAGGCAGGGGAGGGTGCGCACTTATTGTCGGGTGAGCCCATGACTGACTTGAAAGCCAGTCAGTACTCTCAGACTTCTGAAAATCAACAGAACAATGAGGTTTTTGCCGAGTTTGGTAGTGACGATGAACTGGTCTTCGAGTCATTGGAAAACCCATTTTTAGTCATTACCGATGAATCTCCAGGGACTCAGGCTAATGCAAATGACTATAATCTTTACGCGCACCCGTTGCAACAAGCCCCTGTTGCTAGCCTAAAGTTCATGGGCGCTGTGATTGGCCCTGACAGTAAAGTCGGCGTTCTCCGTACGAAGCTTGGTGAGGATTATTTTGTTCATGAAGGGGATGTAGTAGGAAACCAAGAAGGCATCATCGCTTCAATTTTCAATCATGGGCTTGAGATTAAAGAAAAACAACAAACCATTATTCTCAATGTCGGAAAGCATGTTGGCAGGCCTGTTATTCCTAAAGTTTTTCATGCCGTTAACGCTTTAGCATCAAACGTTGATAGTAAAAGCAAAACTGATGAATCTGATCGTTCAGAGGTGTATTCTGACGCGGCGGGTGATTTTGGCCAAGGCGGGCCGGGCGGGCCGTTTGCTTTTGTTGACAGCTTAGGTGAGCCATTGCTATTGGGGCAATATAACACCGTTAATATGGCTCATGGGGTAGGCGTTAGTCAATTCACCCCCCCCGAAACAGACTTTCTATCAGATCCCAGTGTAGATGATTATCAGGGTGATACTCTGGTGCCCTTTTTCGAAGTCATTAATAATACCGTTGACCCCACTCCGTGGGTGCCAACGCATGTTGACTTATTGTTAAATGCGGCGTGGAATACAGCGCCTGTTTTTACTTCAGCTGCGGCCTTCAGTGTGGCCGAAAATAACACATCGGTCGGAACGGTTGTTGCAACCGATGATGGTTTTATTTCAGAACCGGTGACTTACTCCCTATCAGGTACAGACTCATGGGCATTTTCGATCAATGCGACAACGGGTGCGCTGAGTTTTCAGACCGCTCCGGATTATGACAACCCAAACGATACTGGAGCGGATAATGTTTATGATTTGACGGTTTCCGCGTTTGATGGCAAGCACAGTACACAACAAGCTATTACTGTCACGGTCACCGATGTTAACGATAGTGCGCCTGTTTTTACTTCTTCGGCGACATTCAGTATGGCCGAGAACGCGACAGCCGTGGGTACGGTCGTGACTACCGATGCCGATGCGGGCAGTACCGTTTCTTACTCTATTTCGGGTACGGATTCAGCTGCATTTTCTATCAATTCGTCGACCGGCGCGCTCAGTTTTCAGTCGGCCCCTGATTATGAGAGTCCAAGTGACTCTGGGGCGAATAATGTTTATGATTTGACAGTTACCGCGTCTGATGGCTTGAACAGTACCCAACAAGCCGTTGCCGTTAGCGTGACTGACGTCAATGAATTTAGTCCCACTTTTACTTCTTCGGCGACATTTAGCCTTGCAGAAAATACCACTGCGGTCGGCACCGCCGTAGCAACCGATGCCGATGGCACCAGTTCCATTAGTTATTCGATTACCGGTAGTGTCGATGATTCCAAGTTTTCTATTGATTCCTCGACAGGCGCCTTAACGTTTAGTGCGGCCCCTGATTATGAGACCCCGACTGATACCGGTGCTAATAATGTTTATGACCTAGAGATAACCGCTTCGGATGGTACTAACACAACCACACAGTCGGTAGCCGTAACCGTTACGGATGTTGCCAATGAAAGCAACAGTGCCCCTGTTTTTACTTCTGCTGCCACGGTGAATGTGGCTGAAAATACCACAGCGGTTCAAACAGTTGCTGCCACCGATGCCAATGGTGATACCCTAACCTACTCCATTTCAGGCACAGATTCGGCAAAATTCACTATTAATTCTTCAACAGGGGTTTTGGCATTTGCTGCGGCCCCTGATGTTGAAGCCCCGACAGATAGCGGTACGGATAATACCTATGATTTAACACTCTCAGTATCAGATGGCAAAGCCACGACCACGCAAGCGTTGGCGGTGACGGTAACTGATGTTGATGACTCGGTAACTGCCACGCCTACGACGGCTGGTGCCGCAGTTAGTTATCTATCAGCTTCTACGGGGGATTTAGATCTGGATAATATTATAGTCGGGAGTCATTGGGGCGGCACTACCGGTCAAGGTATTGATCTAAGTTATAGTTTTCATAATTCAAATTCTGTCTATACCGGTAGCTGGCTTGCCGGTTCAACTGCCATGGGCCCTAATATTAAGGCGACTATTAGAGAGGCTCTCGATGCCGTTTCTTCGTATACACGAATTAATTTTCATGAAGTCACTGAAACGGCGACGGTTAATGGAGATTTGAGATTTGGGTTGCTGGGTAGTGTCTCCACTGCTTTTGGCTATTTCCCTGGGTTAGGGGGCGTTGTAATTGGCGGTGATTCTCGTTTTGGTTCGGGCAACAATTGGGAGGCTGCTTCGAGTTCTAATAATTGGTATTGGCAAACCGCTTATCATGAATTGGGTCATACACTTGGATTAGCCCATCCCCACCACAACGGTACTATGGGGACTTATACCTTTGGCAACGGCGGTGGCACAGGCACCGAAGGCACCGATGCTCAAGACGGTCTGCCTTATACGGTAATGAGTTATCAGTCTGTCGCAGGGCTGTCTCAGAGAGGGTATTATGGCGGCGATATGTATCCGGGTTATATGCTCAAAGATATCGATGCGTTGCAATATTTGTACGGGAGTAATAACGCCACTAATGCGGGGAATACCACTTATGGCAGTAGCTTTTTAACCCCCAATACTAAATTTTATGAATCAATTTGGGATGCTGGAGGCACGGATACTCTTGACTGGAGTACGGGCACCACTGAGGCAAATATTGATTTAGACGGTGGGGCTCACTCGTTTTTCGGGGGTATTCCGTCGACAGACTCGAGTTTGATTCCAACTATGGGTGTTGGCATGGGTGTTGTGGGGCTTGCGAGTGATGTGGTTATTGAAAATGCCATTGGCGGTAGTGGCGATGATACGCTTAGAGGTAATACAGCCAATAATACTCTAACAGGGAATGCGGGCTTTGATAGTTTTGTTTTCGACACCCTAACCGGTTCTGACACAATTACTGATTTTACGGCATTGTTTGATACCTTGAAATTTTCAGCGGCTACTTTTTCTGCAGCAGGGATTGCTAATATTACTGCTGGCAGCGCCATTAATGCCAGTGATCTTTTAATCGGCACCTCTATTACCAGCGCGAGCAGTACCGGTGAAAACTTTTTGTATGATTCCGATTCTTCTGTTTTGTATTACGATGCTGACGGCGTTGCCGGCGGAGCTGTTGAAATTGTTGATCTAGGCACCAATAATACGATTGATGAAACCGACATCGTTATGATCGCCTAAAAGACAGGCTCGATTTATTGATTGATGCGCTGTTGACTATTCACGGCTTACGGGGGGGTAGGAATGAACTTTTGTTTAATTATTTACGGGGAGTTATCATGACAGACCGTTATCCAATACAACGTTTATTTAACATATGCATCACGCCTTTGTTGCTCTGCTTTTTGTCTACTGCAGCGGCGGGCGATCAACAACCTAAGTTATATCCTGATTTTCGTGATTGTATGCGTCAAGCCAGTGCCAACGGAGATGTTTACAAGCAAAATCAATGTATTCGTGCCAAAAAGGCATTTCAATTATGCGTTAGAGACCATGAAGGGGCTGGGCGAAAAAAGAAAATAGCCAATTGCCGAAAGGCTGAAGCTGAGAATCCGACGCCTTAAGCGCATGGGCGGAGGTGTCATGCTTTAGAAAATATTCTCTAGGGCGCTGTTGTTTAAAAAAGAACCCAAAACGTAGAGCTATTATTTTTGTAAATAAGGCCATGAGAAGGGTCTATTTAAACCGATAGATCAACTACTAAAGAATAACCCACGAATTAAAAATCAGGGTAATCCAGCCGGCAATCGCAATGGCAGGACCAAAGGGTATGGCGGTTTGTAGTGAGCTCTTTTTAAACAATAACGGCAGTGCAAAAACAAGCCCAATAAAGGCAGCTAAAATCAGGGTGGTGAAGACACTTTGCCACCCGCTAAGAGCGCCAAAAATAGCTAATAATTTAAAGTCGCCGTGGCCAATGCCTTCTATCTTGCGTACTAATTTATAGAGTTTTGACACACTCCAAAGACTCAAATAACCCACTGCTGCACCGACAATAGCCTCGGGTGCGCTTTGGGGAAACCCTGTGACGGCGCAAATTAAAATTAACCACAGTAGTGGCAAAACCAGCGAGTCGGGAATGATTTGATGGTCGTAATCAATAAACGCAATAGCAATGAGGTGAAAAGTAAGCAGCAAGACCAACAAACTTTCAAGGGTAATTCCCAATTGATAAGCCACCACGCCTGACAAGAGGGCTGACAGTAATTCGACTAGCGGGTAACGCCCTGAAATAGCAAGATGACAATGACTGCATTTACGCCCTAAAAGCAACCAAGACAGAATAGGGATATTTTCATACGGTTTGATAGGTTGTTGACAGCTAGGGCATTGAGACCCAGGGCTTGCTAGCGAAAACGGCACCACATCTTCAGCAGGAAGTTCCAGAAAATCACGAGCTTGTTCGCGCCATTGCGCGGCCATCATTAGCGGTAGCCTATGAATAACCACGTTTAAGAAACTGCCTATTAACAGGCCGGTAAAAGCAAAAATAGCAACCGCTTCAGTACCAGTGAATGGGGTTAAGGGTTCTTGGTAAAAAAGGTAAAGTTCAGTCGGGGAGTAAATCATGCTTTTTGAATCTTGTTAGTCAGAATGATTATTTTAGCAGTTTAGGAGAGCAGTATTCATTACATTGATTAATAATATCAGGTAAGCCCTTGAAATAAAATATATCTTGTATCGGTGTTTTGTTAGCTCAAGGGTTAAAATAACTGTTCAAGTTCGTTCTTAAGTTATACAATCAAAAGAAGTTTATTGTATAGTTTTAACACTGGTATGACTTTAGGGGTGGGACTGAAATGACTATTGTTGGCGATGAAATTTTAAGCTTAGTGAATGCGCATAAATTATCCGATTTACATATCAAACCCGATGTGGCTATTGCGATTCGAGTTGATGGTGATATTGAGTCGACCGGTGGCAAAGTTTTATCCGCTAAAGATATTGATGATTTTATTACGCACTTTTTATCAGCCGATCAACTCGCTCATTTTAAAGAAACCTTAGATCAAGATTTAGCGATAGAAATTGGTGAGTACCGATTTCGCGTTAATATCATGAATACTTCAAAAGGGGTTGCGCTTGTGTTGCGAAAAATTGACACGGTTATCCCCTCGGCTGAAACGCTGAAGATACCCCTCGTTGCGCAAGATATGGTTAACAAACCCAATGGCTTGATCTTGGTCACCGGGCCGACAGGGTCTGGTAAGTCAACCTCCTTGGCGGCTATGGTCGATTTGGTAAATAAAATTCATTCAGGGCATATTCTGACGATTGAGGATCCTATCGAGTATATCCATACCAGCCAAAAAAGTATTGTGACGCAACGTGAGATCGGACGAGATTCATTGTCTTTTTCACAGGCGCTACGGGCCTCGTTACGGGAAGATCCTGACGTTATTTTAGTCGGCGAGATGCGTGACCGCGAGACCATTCAGTTGGCGCTTACGGCTGCAGAAACAGGTCATCTGGTTTTTGGCACCTTACATACCTCGGGTGCCCCTAATACCATTAACCGTATTATTGATGTTTTCCCCCCCGAGCAACAACCGCAGGTTCGTGCGCAATTAGCACAATCTTTACAATTGGCGATGACGCAACGACTGTTTAAACGTGCTGATGGGTCAGGGCGGGTTGCTGCTTTTGAAATTATGGTGGCTAATCCAGCGGTACGGAACTTAATTCGTGATAATAAAGTGTTCCAAATTTTAAGCATTATGCAAACTGCGCGTGGCGACGGTATGCTGACTATGGAGGCGTCTATTGAGCAGTTAGTTGCTACCGGTCAAATTTCTCCTGAGAGTATTCATAGTGCTCACTAACTCGAAGGCATGATTCTTAGTAAAGGCTTCACGCTGCTTGAATTATTAATTGTTATTGCACTGATAAGTGTTATTGGCGGTATTGGGGCGCCTAATTTACTGGAGTGGAATTGTAAGCAAACGATTAAAAAAGATTTTACCAACCTGTCGAGCGCTGTTTTTTTGGCCCACGGTAGAGCTGCTGATCAAAACAACTCAACGCGATTACACGGCTCTTATAATAGTGGTACTCAAACCATGACGTATCGTTTTTATAATGCCCCCACCTCAAAGGCGATGAAAGTAGCGTGTGGCTCCTCAGTGGGTGGCACATGGCAACCGACCACTGATGCACCCGTCGTGTTAACTAATGCGTTAAGGTCGGTGTATTCTAATTATGCTTGCTTTCATGCGGACGGCACGGTCACGGGCGATCAGACGTCTGCTCAGATTTTTCAATGGGATATCGGCCGCACCTGTGGTGCTAAAGTTATTGATTATCGAATTAAAATGTATCAAGAAACGGGTTTTATGGAGAAATTAGTCAAAAGCAGGCAACAAAATAAATGGTTAGAATTTTAAATAATTCAGAATCTGGGTTTACCTTAATAGAAGCCGTCATTTCTGTCGGTATTCTTTCTATTGGCTTTGCCGGTGTTATTGGTCTTGTCGGTGTTTCTAATGATATGCTTCACAATTCAACTGCCCGTGAGCAACTCAATGCCCAAAGTGCAGCCATAATCGACACGCTTTATTCTGACCCTACTAATATTGAAGTGTATCAAGGTAAAAACCTGGCTAATTGTTCAAGTTTATCTACCCCATCCGGTAAAGAGCTGCACCTTAGGCGGTTAAAAAAATGGTGTAGTCGTGCAAGTAGCCGCATGGGTGCTGCTCAAAATCTGGATCACCGCAAGATTCACGTAGTTAAGAGGAATAATACTTATATTGTGGGTGTGGAAGTAACCAGTAACGATGGAAAGAACAGTGCTTTTGTCAAACGGGTGATTAATGTACCGTGAGCAAGGCTTTACTCTTGTTGAATTATTAGTGGCACTTGCGGTCGGTACGATTGTTATTGCCGGTGCTTATGGCTCTTATGATGTAGTTGCCAAGCAATATGAAAAAATAGAAGATGTTTCGGCAATGCATACTGCGAGCCGGTCTATTTTACGGATGCTGAAACGCGACATTCAGATGGCTGGTTTTGAATGGCGAGATAGCAGCGGTGTTAAGCCTTTTGCGACTATTAGCGGTGCTCTTACTGTGGTTGATAGTCAAAATAGCTGTTGTGACAAAATAACCGTTATCTATGATGAGGAAAATCGAGTTACCGGTAAAACCGTACGGGTAAAAATAACTTATTCCGTTGCGACTTATAATGATAGAAAGCGTCTTTATCGGCAACGAGATATTATCTTACCCACTGCCTCAGCACGTACCGGTGCTAAGGCAGTCTTAGCTGATTATATTGAAGACTTGCAATTCACTAACCCTGACTCTACTACCGGCAGCTTAATCGGTTATGTTAAGTTGAATAATAGCGGCAAACCATTGGCGGCGGGTGCTTCTAGCTGGTCTTGTGTTCAAGACACCTCGACAGGACTGATCTGGGAAACTAAAACGCAATCTTTTCCGAGTCTACGCTTTTACGGTGATCAGTATTTAAAGAAATTAACCGCTAATGAGAGTGACTTTCAATGTTTTGACCCCAGTGTTAACCAACAGGTTAAAACGAAAGCGACTTGTACCCTCAATAACTACATCGCTCGAATTAATGCCAGTCAATTATGTGGCCTGGTGAACTGGAAAGTACCCAGTGAGGCAGATTTCACTAGAATTATGCCGGTTAACAGCGCTTTTTTTCCACGGGTAATGCAGCATGCGAACTATATGGCTTCGGACATTGTCTCGACACCATTAAAAATGCGTGTTTATCGGCTTAAAGGCAATTTTACCGGTGGGGTAGATGATTGGGTTCGATTAGCCCATCCTGTACGGTTAGTTTCCACGGGTGAAGGCGTTAGTCAAACGGTTGGCATCGATTTGGTGTTAAGGTCGCGTTATAAGTATGAGCCTAAGAGGCTTTATACTAAAAAAAGTTATACGGGAGGCAATTACCAAATTAGAGTAACAGATGCTTATAAGCGTTCAGAATACAGCACGTTGGTTATGGTGAGGAATAACTAATGAAAAGCATCCAGCAGCCTCAGACTGAGCAGGGTATTGTTATTGTTATAACGCTTATTCTTTTGCTTGTTATGACTACCATGGGCGTTGCTTTGGTGTATACCACTAGTCGTAACGCAGAACGCGCTCAGGGTGTAGTTAACTCTACAGAGGCGATGTTTTCTGCTGAATCTTGTGCGCAAACGGCGATGAAGTGGCTTGAAACAACAGGGGTTAGTAAACCGCCGTGTAAGAATTCAACGCCCGGCAGTTCTTGTCATAGTGTAACCAGTACAACCATGAATAAAAGTAACTACTCAATCCCAGGGCTAACGGGTACACTTAAGACTAAATTTAATAATAAGATGAACTTACATCGTCATTCCTGTGATATTTCACTGATTACCACCGTATCCGATAAAAAAATAGGGAAAGGGACCGGGTTTGGAGTGGATAAAGATACGGGGTATGGGGGTAAATCATCACACACCAAATATATCTACAAAATAACGGCTGTGGGTTCAGGGCCGAATGACTCTCAGGTTGATATTGAAAACATCGTTTCTATGACTTATTAAGGACGATTATGCATAGGTTGAATGTGTTATCTAAAACAAGCGTATTGCTTTTATTGTTGTTCAGTTCTTCGGCCGCTCAGGCGGCGTGTAACTTAGAGTTGTTTCGCTTTGGTTATTCCCCGCAATATGTCGCTAAAGAGCTCGGTCTAATCCCCAAAGGGCAGCGAATGTTTCCCCCGGGCGAAGAGGCGCCGACACAATTTAATATCAGTTTTCCTGGCAATGAACTGTGTCCCCATGAAAAAGCATTGAAATCAACGCTAATAGAATTTGTTTTTCGCTATGGCAAGTTGGCGCAAATTAAAACAAAATTGCTTTCACCCAGTCCCACAGTGGTGTTTTGGGCGGAGTCTGTTTACGGTGAAAAAAAAGACAAGCCGATGAGTTTTTATGCGTTACATCCGAGCGCGCAATGGGTTTGGGCGACGGAGAAATCCACCATTGCTTATTCAGTGATTCCGGCCGGTGATGAAGTGTTTGAGTCACTCATTATCGAATCCAATACCATGCAAACGGAGTTTAATAAATTTTATCAAGCACATGAGAAGTCACTTCTCAAGAGGGCGCCATGAATCCAGTTAAAATAGCGTTGGCTTTGGTTTTAGTGCTCTCGAACAGCACGGCGTGGAGTAAGAACCCGCCACCAGGGACCGGTGCTGGCGACGTGAAGGCCAATATCCTTTTTATGCTTGATACGTCCGGGAGTATGTCCTCAAGAACCACCACACATCCCGGAGATCCTCAGTATCCCAGTGAGGTAGCTGTCGACTCTCAAGGCAATATGTGGGTTTCCAGTCGTTATTACCGTGATATAAAAAAATATGATTCAAGCGGAATCTATATCAGTAAATTTAACAATAAAGTTAGCGGCTGGAACTATGACCGCCATATGGCGGTTGATTCTAATGATAATCTTTATATTACCAATGACCATCAGGTTCTTAAATACGACAGTAATGGGACCTACCTGAAAACATTTACCGGCTTAAGTTCACCTCATGGCTTAGCGGTTGATCCAGCGGGTAATGTTTATGCCGGGAACAACACTACTATAATGAAGTGGAATTCCAGTGGTGCAGTGGTCAAGCAGTGGAGCTCACAGGCGAGTAATGATGGCCTAGCCTATTACAATGGCTCACTTTATGGGGTTAAGAATGAGTATTGTTATACTACCTGTAAATTTTATAAATACAGCAGTAGCACCGGGGCCTTAGAGCAAACCTTTTCTGCACAAAATTATAGTTATCGTTCACTCGATATCGTAGTTAATGCTAATGGGATTTATATCAGTAGTTATAATAGGATTAAAAAATATTCTTTAGCCGGTGTTTATCAAGCCCAATCTATCCAAATTTATTCGATATATGGTATAGGTGCATACGGGTCAGGGGATATTTTTGCAGCTAACCATAGTGCCTTCGCTGTTGATAAAATAGATGCTCATTCATTAGCGGTAACCCGAAATGCTGTTAAACCAGTCTCGAACACCCGTCTTGAAGAAGCGATCACGGTGATTCAATCCTTAGTCTCTAAATCAGATTTAACCAGTGGTGCAAATTTTGGTTTAATGGACTGGGACCATAGCGCTGTTATGAAAGTTAACATCGGCTCCGGTAGTTCTGCAAAGGTTTATACTGAAGTAGCAAAACTGAGTCCGAGCGGGGGAACTAGTTTAGACGCCGGCATGAATCTGGCTAGCAGTTATTGGCGGGGTTCAAATACGCCTATTGATTCCAAGGCCGCCTGTCAGAAGAATTTTAATATTGTTATTAGTGACGGAAGTTGGACCGACCGAACGGCAACGGCAACCACTACAAAATTGTATAACGATCTGGGTATAAAAACATTTACAATTGGTTTTCATACGGGCGGTAATTCCAATTACACTAAAATATCAAAGGCTGGTCAGACCTGGCCCGATTCGCCGCTCTACTCTAATAATCTGAACACTTTATTGACCACGCTTGCGACTTATATTCGAGATGCGATTGCGTCGCGGCAAACCTTTGCCGCACCTTTTGTGGTTCCGGGAATATCTTCTTCAGACAGTATTTATCAATCGCTTTTTACCTATAAGAAAACCCACCAATGGGAAGGGCATCTGGAAAAATATAAATTAAATGCAGATGGCAGTGTGGGCGATTTACAATGGGATGCTGGGAAAAAACTCAATACGCGGGCATCATCAGACCGAAATATTTGGACCATCGCAACGGATGAAGGAATTACAACCAGCTTAAATAATTTTACGACAACAAATAAGGTAGGGTTACAGAACTTACTCTGGGAGAATTCGGGTAAAACACCTACCCCTATTGAAAACCTCAATTTGATTAATTTTGTACGTGGCATTGATAGTTATGATGAAGATGGAGACAGTGATTACACCGATTCTCGTTGGAAATTAGCAGATATTTTTCATTCAGGGGTAAATTTGGTCGGTAAGCCTAGTGAAGTAACCAATAAAACAGAATTAAACTCAGAAGGTTATTACCGTTACACTAAAGATTATAATAAGTTTCAAGCCAGTGCGTTATGTGGAACCACGTGCTCTAGTCGTAAAGAAGTCATTTATGTTGGCGCTAATGACGGTATGTTGCATGCTTTTGAGGCTTCGTCGGGTAAAGAGTTATGGGCATTTATTCCGCCTATGGTCTTGCCGAAACTCAGAAATATGATTTCTGCGAAGGCTAATTCCAGTACGCCTATTTTTGGTGTGGATGGCTCGCCTATTGTTCGCGATCTTTATTACGGCGGCACCTGGCGTACGGTGTTAATGACAGGGTTGGGCCGTGGCGGCCATGGCTATTTTGCACTGGACGTCACTAATCCATCAGCACCTTCGTTTTTATTTGGTTTTAGTAATGACCCCGTTAACAAAACAGTTTTTCACTGGAATTCAACCGGGCAACGAACAGAACATTTCTACACTGGCGCTTTACCCCCTGCTGCGGTTGACTTTTCTAAGCTAGGGGAGGCGTGGTCAACACCGCGGATTACACTTATGCCGCATTCGAGTGGTCAGAAGTGGGTGGCTGTCTTTGGGGCTGGCTTTAACAGCGGTGTTAATCCTAATTATGGTTCTGCAGTTTATGTGCTTGATCTTGAAAATGACGGTCAGATTTTAAAACGTATTGATATCACCGATGCTGCAGGGGGTGTGGTTAATTCAGTTCCGTCAGTGTTAGGTTTAATTACCCCGGATACGACCAGTCTAGCCGATTATAAAGGCGCACTGGTTTATTTCTCGGATCTTGAAAGCAAGCTTTGGAAAATTAACCTTACTGATACAGGAACCTTGTATGAAAAGACCCAGCTCTTTAATGGCGGGGGTAATGCGGTTAATGGGCGAATGAATTTTCATCAATTGAGTGCATCATTGGATACCGCCGATCAGTTATGGCTTTTTCATGGAACCGGTGATCAGGAAAACTTACAGGAAATGAGCGCGGCTCTCGATAATCATATTTATGGTATTAAGGATAAGCAATTCCCATCCTTTGCATCAGTAACGTCTGCTGACGTGGCTGATTTAAGAGATATTAGCCCGACCGGTTCAATATGTCCGACGACAAGTGACCCCGGCTGGGTACGGAAATTAAAGGCTAATGAAAAAGTAACAGGAAAAATTGCGATCTGGAATGAAACGCTTTTTGTCTCGCGCTATATTCCTAATACCGTTAGTTTATGCACGCCGGGGAAGGCTACTTTGAGTGAAAATGGGATCACCTGTGGTAATACGGTTGGGGAGTCAAATTTAGGAGAGGGTATTGCCACCGGTGCCGTTGTCCATAAAGGCAAAATCTATGTGGGTATTAGTGGGGAAGCCACGAATTCAAAATTGGCATCGGGGTATGTACGAAAGGGTAATATCATTGTAGGTACGCCGACAAGTTCACCCAGTAGTCCGGGTAAGGTTAAGGTGGAATCGTGGCGAGAATTATGGTGACCATTTTAATGGGTTAAGGTAGAGTATTAATACAATGGTAGAAGTTTTTGTAACTAAAATATAAATAATCTTATGTTTGAGAAATTAGCACAATTAGTTATGGCTGAGATGAGTAAAATCAGCGTGCAACAAGAAGATGTTGTGGGTATTGATATTACGCCTGAATATATTCGTCTTACCCAGTTACAAAATGATAAAGATGATTGGATTCTCACGAAGCTGGGTTATAAGTATTTGGATGATAGTTATACGTTATCGACTATTAAAGATAATCCTGCCGAATATGTAAAAAAGCTCAAACAACTGGTCGATACTAATAAAATTGAGCAGAGTAATGCGGCTGTCTCAATACCGGTTAGTAGTGCTATTGTTAAAGTGGTTACTGTACCGCTAATGACTGATGAAGAGCTGCAGGAAGCTGTTGATACCAATACCTTGTGGGAAAATGTTATACAGATCACCGATGCATTGGATGATTATTCTATTTTTTGGCAAGTTATTAAACGCAACACCCAAGAAAACACCTTAGATTTATTGTTTGTGGCCTCTAAACTGGTTGATGTTGAAACCTATTTAGATATTGTTCAGGACGCGGGCCTACGTCCTGTCGTGGTCGATGTGCGCTGTTTTTCCATGCGTAATGCTTTGAAGTTAGATAAGAAATTATCATCACCTGAAACCCCGACAGTTATCGTTGAAATTGGTCAGCATGAAAACTATGTGATGATTATTCGAGATGATGCCCCCTACATCTCAGATATTTATGTTTCTGATAAAGACCGGCTCACACTGACTGGATTAGTCTCAGATTCACCTGAGTGTAAAGTTGCGCTGGAACGGCTTTCTATGCAAATAAATCAAGTGCTTAATGTTTATCAATCAAAGTATAAAATTGCTCCGATCACGGCCTTCTTATTTTCCACAACCCTGCCGGCTTATGGAAAAGCTATTGAGTATTTGAGTGAGTTTATGCCGACTATTGATATTAAGCCTTTTGATGTCAGTAAGAGCCTAGTGGTACCGGAAAATTTAAAAGATAAGGTTTCAGCTGAAAGTAATCAAACTGCTTTTATATCCTCTTTAGGATTGGCGACTCGAAAATTAGATGTTTTTGGTTATTATCAATACGTGACTGGAACCAGTAATATTAATTTAATGCCAAACCGCAATTCAGTAAAAAATGAAGAGAAGGTTAAGTTTTTATCAAAATGGGGTATCATCCTTTTCGCCCTTTTGTTTGTGATTGTCGCAGCAGTAAGCTTTTTGAGTAACCGCTCATCAACCGCAGAGGTAGAAGATAAACTTACAGAGTACCATTCGCTTAAAGAACACCTGGTCGATGAACAACAAGAGTTAAAAGATCTTCACCATCAAACCGCTGCGTTGAATCGCATATTGTTAGTTTCTAAGGACGTGCGCTCGAATCAAAAACATATGTATCGCGTATTAATATCCATCGTCAAGTCTGTTCCTTCAGGTGTATCCCTATCGACAATAGAATATAAGGATTCCAAAGTTCAAATTTCAGGTGTAGCTGTCAGTGATCAAAATATTTTAGGGTTGATTGAGGGTTTAGAAAGATCTTCTTCAATACAACAAGCCTCATTACTTAATATGTCTATAGTGAAGAGGGAAAATCATGAAATGAAGTCTTTTTCTATACAAGTTGTTTTAAAAGAAATATTAGATCCTCTGGTCGAGCCGGTCAAAAGAATCATCAAAAAACCGGTTCCAGTTATTATTAAATTGCCTGCTGTAGAACCAGAACCAGTTGCAGAGCCAGAACCAGTTGCAGAGCCAGAACCAGTTGCAGAGCCAGAACCAGTTGCAGAGCCAGAACCAGTTGCAGAGCCAGAACCAGTTGCAGAGCCAGAACCAGTTGCAGAGCCAGAACCAGTTGCAGAGCCAGAACCAGTTGCAGAGCCAGAACCAGTTGCAGAGCCAGAACCAGTTGCAGAGCCAGAACCAGTTGCAGAGC
>Ga0209494_1000196_pt1 | contig 25632 bp, 17 predicted proteins | sample EN1Hudseemescosm_FD_184628 | JGI IMG/M metagenome (GOLD analysis project Ga0209494, IMG submission 184628) | Methane-oxidizing microbial communities from mesocosms in the Hudson Canyon - EN1B Hudson Canyon (SPAdes) (version 2) | ecosystem: Environmental > Aquatic > Marine > Cold seeps | place... | reverse complement strand
TAAAGGTCATACTTTGTTTGCGTCGTAGGGAAGTTCGGCTATCGATCGAGGGTCAGCGCTGTGGTGAGACGCATCCTAATGCCAGGCTAACCGATCATGATGTTGAACTGATGCGGCAATTGCATGAAGATGGGATGCAGTGTTCTGAGATCGCTGAGAAGTTCGAGTGTGCCAGGACTACGGTGAGCGGTATCGTGAATTATAGTCATCGGATTGCGATTCCGATGGGGAGGAAAAACGTGTTCGACTGACCCTGGCGCCGCGACGAGTTGTAATTGATATTTGTGATAGCCTGATTATCATATTGATGAACCAGGCTTATTAATGGCAAAAGTAGGGCGCCCGACTAAATACAAACCCGAAATGTGCGACACCGTCATTCAATTGATGGGTGAGGGCGCGTCCCATATTGAAGTAATGGCAGAGATCGGTATCTGGGAAGATACTTTCTATCGATGGAAGCGCGAGAATAAAGAATTTTCGGAGGCCATAAAAAAGGGTGAGCAACTTTCTGCCGCCTGGTGGGAGCGCAAAGGCCGGGTTAATTTAGAGAACGGCCAGTTCAACTATACCGGTTGGTATATGAACATGAAAAACCGTCACGGTTGGGCCGATAAAAAAGAAGTTAAGAACACCGGTGATCTGACGATCAACGTCTCAACCGGTATTGATCGGGCGCCTGGCGATGACTAATGCGGTCACGGTCAACACCGGTTATGTCCCGCACAAGTACCAGGCCGAGATACACCAAAATATGCGGCGCTTTTCGGTCTTGGTCTGTCACCGACGCTTTGGTAAAACTTACCTGGCGATCAATGCTTTGATTGATGCGATCCTTCGTTACCCTAATAATGATGGCCGCTTTGGCTACGTCGCCCCTTACTTAAAGCAAGCCAAGCAAGTGTCCTGGGACTATCTAAAGAAGTTTGCCTTGCAGATCCCTGGGACCCGGGCGAATGAGTCTGACCTGGCGATCGACTTTCCTAATGGCGGGCGTATTCGCTTGTATGGCAGTGATAATGGCGAGGCCATGCGTGGTCTTTATTTTGATGGGATCGTGATGGACGAGGTCGCGGACATGAGGCCGGAAACCTGGCCGGAGATCATCAGGCCGGCTTTGGCTGACCGCAAAGGTTGGTGTCTATTCATTGGCACGCCCAAGGGGATAAACCAGTTTCATGACCTGTACCAACATTCTTTAACGGATGATCGATGGTATGGCGGTATGTACCGGGTAGATGAGACGGATGTGATTGACCAGGAAGAACTCGACCTGGCGCGAACAGCGATGTCAGACAATCAATACCGGCAAGAATTTCTATGCGACTTCTCAGCCTCGATTGATAATGCTCTGATCACTATAGATAAAGTCTCAGCGGCGGCGGCACGAACGGTGACCCAGGCAGACATCCAGGGATCGGCTAAGATATTAGGCGTTGACGTGGCACGTTACGGTGATGATCGTTCGGTCATCTTACGCCGTGAGGGCCTGGTGGCCTATGAGCCCGTGATTTATGACGACATTGACAACATGACCCTGGCCGGAATGGTCGCTCAACATATTGTTGATTGGAAGCCAGACGCAGTGTTCATTGATGCCGGACGTGGTGAGGGGGTGATCGATCGATTACGCCAACTGGGTTACTTTATTAATGAGGTAAACTTCGGCGGCAAGCCCACCAACCACCATTACAGCAATAAGCGTGCAGAGATGTGGGATGGCATTCGTCAATGGATCGATGACGGTGGCGACATCCCTAACAACAGTGCGCTGAAAACAGATCTGTGCGTGCCCACTTACAAGTTCGACGCCAACAATCGCATGCAACTTGAAAGCAAAGATGACATTAAGAAGCGGGGATTGCGATCCCCGGATATAGCAGACGCACTTGCGTTGACGTTTGCACACCCTATTGCCCCTAAACAACTGGGGCTACACGGCAAGCATCAGCCTGATGTGAGTCACGACTATGACCCCTTCAAATAAGGAGATATTGATATGTGCGGAAGCAGTCCTTCAATCCCAACCCCCCCAACCCCGCCACCGCCACCGCCACCGCCACCGCCACCGCCGCGAGAACCTAAATTACCGCCCGAAATGGCCAAAGACACCAACACTGGCCAAAACCAATTGGCTAATAAAAGAGGCCGGGCAAGCACCATTCTAACAGGTGGACGTGGTGATTTGTCTTCGGCATACACTGATAAGAAGACATTGTTAGGAATGTGATATGACAAAAGGTCAGCATGGAAAATGTCAGTGCTACCTAAAAAGATGGGCCGCGCTAAAAAAGGAACGGTCCACTTTCTTTGGGCATTGGCAAGAGTTATCTGAGTATATCCTTCCCCGACGGGGCCGGTTTCTAGCCACTAAGGTAAATGATGGCTCCAAGAAGAACGGCAAGATCATTGACTCTACCGGGACCCTGGCAGTCAGAACCTTGTCCGCCGGCATGATGAGTGGTATCACGTCACCGGCCCGGCCCTGGTTTAGGCTAGGGACCCATGACCCGGAAGTCATGGAGTCCGGCGCCGTCAAGGAGTGGGTGCATATCGTCGAAAAAAGAATGCAAGACGTGTTTGCCAGGTCGAATCTGTACAACAGTCTGCAAACTGTGTATGAAGAGATGGGTGTGTTTGGCACCGGGGCGCTCTTGATTGAAGAAGACCCCGAGACAGTGATCCGCGCGTATCCGTTTACCGTGGGCGAATATGCCCTGGCACTCTCTGATCGATTGTTGGCTAATACCTTTTACCGTGAATTTCAATTGACGGTTGCCCAGGTCGTCGAATGGTTTGGAATCGATGCTTGTAGTGACGCGGTGAAGACCCAGTTTAACAATGGTCACGTCGATCAATGGATTCAGGTGATCCATGCGATTGAGCCCAACATCAATCGAGATGCGAGCCAGGATGATAGTTTGAATATGGCCTACATCTCTGTTTATTTCGAGAAGTCTTCAGGCGATAAGGTATTGTCGGAGTCAGGTTATGAAGAGTTTCCTGTCATGGCGCCCAGGTGGCACGTCACCGGCGCTGACATCTATGGCCAATCGCCTGGAATGGATGTGTTAGGTGATGTTAAGGCTTTACAAATAGAACAGAAACGTAAAGCCCAGGGTATCGATAAGATGGTCAACCCACCGATGCAAGCGCCTCATGCGATGCGCGGGCAAACAGCCTCTGTGCTACCAGGCGGCGTGACCTATGTTGATGCGGCCCAGGGTAATTTAGGATTCCGCCCGGTCTATGAGGTGAATCCTCGACTAGGCGAATTACAGCAAGACATTCAAGAGACGCAAGGGCGTATTCGTAACGGCTTTTATGCGGACCTATTCCAAATGATGACGATGAGTAACCGTCGTCAAATCACGGCGCGTGAAGTAGAAGAGCGTCATGAAGAGAAGTTGCTGATGCTAGGACCGGTGCTTGAGCGATTGCACTCTGAATTGCTTGATCCTTTAATTGATCGGACCTTCAATATCATGTTGCGTAAGGGCTTAACACCACCACCGCCTGAAGAACTGCAAGGCATGGACCTGAAGGTTGAATATATTTCAGTGATGGCCCAGGCTCAACGTGCGATTGGCACCAGTTCACTGGAGCGGATCAGTGCGTTCGTGGGCAACCTGGCGGCGGCTAAACCGGATGTCCTGGACAAGCTCGACACCGATCAGTTGGTTGATCAGTATGCTGAGATGTTAGGTGTGCCGCCTAAAGTCGTGATCCCTGGTGATGAGGTTGAAGTGACCCGAGCGCAACGCGCCCAGGCACAACAACAACAACACCAAATGGAGCAAATGCAACAAGCGGCCCAAGGTGCTAAGACTTTATCGGAAGCTGACACAGGCAACGAAAGCGTATTGTCATCGATCCTGGGCGGTATGGGCGGTGGTATGTCTGGCCCAACCCAATAAGGAGCGACGAGTTGTTTGAAAAAAGTGTGCAACACTGCCAACCATGAAAAAAGTGAACGCATCAGATGAACAAGCGGTTGCCCAGGCCCAGGCAAAAGAGAAGCGTCAGCGCTCCAAAGAGATTGCTGACGTCGATAAACTTTTAAATGAGGACTGGGGCCGACGGATCGTTTGGCGAATCCTGGAAACATCCGGGATGCGTCGAAGCAGTTTCCAACAAGGTAGCAATTCAAACACCTTCTTTAATGAAGGGATGCGGAATGTGGGTTTGTGGTTACTGAGTGAAGCGGAAGAAGCCGACGAGAAGAACGTGTTGCTTCCGATGATGGAAACTGAAAACAAACCAAAGAGGTAAATGAATAATGGCTGAAGAAACCTTGCTATCACAAAATGAAAATGTTGATGCGAGTAGTAATCAGGAAACTGTTTCTGCCGAGGCCTCTCAAGAAGAGGTCGCGACTGAATCTGTTGCACCTGAAGCAGAAGATGGAGTAAACGAAGTAAAGGCAGAGGCGGGTGCCCCTGAAACCTATACCGACTTTTCGCTTCCTGATGGCTACAGTGTTGACGAGGGTATGCTTAACGACTACCAGGGCTACGCCAAGGATAATAATCTATCCCAAGAGGCGGCCCAGGCCGGTATTGATCTTGTTGTCAAGATGAAAACCGAAGAGGCCGAAGGTTATATCCGTCAGCAACAAACATGGGTGGATTCCATCAAGGTCGATAAGGATTTTGGTGGAGATAAATTTGAGGCTTCGGTGGCCGTGGCACATAAGGCGCGTGATAAATACGCCTCGCCAGAGTTAATCGATCTTTTGGATTCATCAGGCTTGGGCAATCATCCCGAAGTCTTCCGCCTCTTTCACAATGTGGGTAAGTCTTTGAGTGAAGATTCGTTAGTGACCGGTTCAGCCGGGAACCAAGCGCAATCTCATGAGAAGGTGCTTTACCCGGACATGAATTAATTAGCAAGGAGCTAGACTAATGGCAACATTATCAACAAACAATCCTACGTTAGCGGATGTCGCAAAACGTAATGACCCAGACGGTCGCATCGACACTATTGTCGAATTACTGTCTGAAACAAATGAAGTCCTGGAGGATATGACGTTTCTCGAAGGTAACCTTCCTACCGGCCATCGGACGACTATTCGTTCAGGACTTCCCTCTGCAACCTGGCGTAAACTCAACTACGGTGTTCAGCCTAGCAAATCAACTACAGTTCAAGTGACTGATTCATGCGGTATGCTTGAAGCCTATGCTGAAGTCGATAAGGCGTTAGCTGATTTAAACGGCAACACTGGATCGTTTCGCCTTTCTGAAGACCGCGCGTTTTTAGAATCCATGAACCAGACCATGGCTGAAACCATGTTCTATGGTGACACCGGGACTGATCCTGAAAAGTTCTTAGGGTTAGCGTCGCGGTTCAGTAGCACAACTGCTGAGAATGGTGGCAACATCATCGCCGGTGGCGGCTCTGGTTCGGATAACACGTCTATCTGGTTAGTCGTTTGGGGGCCGAATACCGTTCACGGCATCTATCCTAAAGGATCACAAGCCGGGTTGAAGCATTCTGACCTGGGCGAATGGACCTTAGAAGACGCGGCCGGTGGCAAATACCAGGGCTATCGTACTCATTATAAATGGGACATTGGCCTATCTATGCGCGATTGGCGTTATGTGGTTCGTATTCCAAATGTCGATGTGAGCGATTTGTCAGCAACTAAGGCGGGCTCTTCTGCTGATCTGACCGATCTAATGGTGCAAGCGATCGAGAGAGTTCCGAATCTTGGCTTGGGTCGTGCGGTCTTTTACGGTAACAGAACTATTTCATCGTTCTTGCGTCGTCAAATCACCAACACTACTAATGTTCGTCTAGCAATGGATGAGGTCGCGGGCAAACGTGTTATGACGTTTGACGGTATCCCATTCCGTCGCAATGACGCTCTCTTAAATACTGAAGCTACTGTTAGCTAATCGAGGTAAAAAATGATAATTGATTACAATCTGCAAATGTCAGATGCTCAAGCAGTGAGTGCAAGTGCGGCATCGACGAACATTATTGATCTGGGTTCGGACCGTGATATTGGTCCGGGTGAAGACATGAGGCTTGTTTTTTCATGTGATACGACTCAAGAGGGCACATTGCCAACGGTCACGTTTAAACTGCAAACGTCTGCAACAGCGGCCGGCTCTTATACGGATCTAGTACTGTCTCGTACTGTGGCCGCAATGGCTTCGGGAGAAGCGGTCGTAATGGGTCTTCCAGATACTAACCTCCAGTTCATTCGTGCTTATTTCACGATTGGTGGATCCAGTATCACGGCGGGTGCTTTTAGCGCACAAATCGTAAAAGACGCATCACAGTGGCAAGCATACACCGACTTTGAATGATGAAAGTCCGCGCCACTAAACGAGGATTTTATGGCGTGCTTCGTGAAGTGGGTTCGGTCTTTGAGATCGAGCCCGCCGATCGGGGGTCATGGATGGAGGTCATCGATGCCCCTAAACCTAAACGTATACGAAAAAAGAAGGTAGCCAATGGCAAGTGAAGTTAGTATTTGCAACCTGGCGCTGTCTAATCTTGGCGCCGATGCGACGATTGCGTCGCTTACTGAACAATCGCAAGAGGCGTTCTTTTGTAACCGACTTTATTCGGGGGCAAGGGATTATGTGTTACGCGCATTTCCCTGGGGTTTTGCGCGGCACTATCTTGCTTTATCTGACTTAGGAACTCCTGTCGGTGGATGGGCGTACAGATATGGTTATCCCGCCCAGTGCCTGACTGCCCTGGAGATTGTCGCGGCCGGGACTCGCCCCGGGCCCAAGGCTATTGAATTTGAGATAGCGTTAGCGGATGATTTCTCATCGCAAGTTATTTTGACTGATCAAGAAGCCGCAACACTTATTTACACGCGCCAGGTTACTGTGCCAAGCGTGTTCAGCAGTATGTTTATCCAGGCACTGTCGTGGAAGTTATCCACCGAGTTAGCCATGCCTATTACTAGAGACGCGGCAAGAATGGAGGCCGCACAGAAAATGTATAGTGCCCTGGTGTCCGAAGCACGCGCCCGCGATGCTAACGAGGGATTTAAGGAGTTAAGTAAAGAGTCCGAATGGATTACAGCGAGGGCCTAACAGATGGTAGCATCAGTGATGCAAGAATCTTTTTCCGGCGGCGAACTAGCACCATCTCTGCACGCCAGGGTTGATCTTGCAAAGTATTCAGTTGGGCTAAAAACTTGTCGTAATTTTTTTGTGCAAGCGCATGGCGGGGTAAGTAACCGCTCTGGTACGCGCATGATTACAGCATTAGACCGACGATTGATTTTTGAATGTATTTATGTTCCTGGTTCCAACGCGCCCAGTAACGCCACATCCCCTGTGGGTGCGCTGTCAACGGTCAGTATCCCTTATGGTGAGGGCGAAGGTTATTCGTGGGGCACCGACACTGAAATAAGATCTCACATCACATTACATGATGGGCCGGCAGATGATGACACAGACATTATCTATTGGGAGGGAGATAAATTCATTTTTAAGATACAAGACCTTGAATTTACTGTAACCATCGCACCGACCAATGTGGATAACACAGTAAGCCGTTTAAGTAACACATTGAGGAATGGTATATCTAGCGGAGTTTTTAACGAACTCTATTATGCGAATAGCTACCAGTCTTCTGGGCGAGTGATTACTATTACTAAGAAAGACGCCGCTGAAGGCGCGGACCGGGTGCCAGGACGACTAATCCCTTTCTCTTTCAATACCGAGCAAACCTATGTTTTGGTCTTTTCTGACCTCGTTCTACAGATCATTAAAGATGGCGGGGCGGTGGTTGATTCGGACGGGGATCTGGTGATTATCCCTACGCCGTATAAATATGACCAGTTAGAAAACTTGCAAGTCACCCAGTCCGCAGATGTCATGACGATTTGTCACCGTGATTTTCCGCCGATGGAATTATCCCGCTCTTCACACACGTCGTGGTCGTTATCAGAAATAGTGTTCGGGTCTGCTTTAACTCAGGTGGTCGGTGTTTCTGTGTCCGGTCAGAATTATGATGGCGCCGACCCGTGGATGTGGCACTCTTATGTTGTGACTGCGGTTGAGCCAATAACCGGGGCTGAATCTCCTGTTTCTTCGGCCGCATCATTGACCAACAACCACTTAGGTAATGGGGTGACAAACACAGTGGCCTGGACCGCCCATTCTTCTGGCATTATCGAAACGTATAATGTGTATAAAAAGGAGGGTGGCATCTATGGTTTTATCGGTAGAGCGACGAGCAATAGCTTTATTGATGACAATATTCGCCCGGACATTAGTATAACCCCTCCCGTAGTCAGGGCTGTATTTGACGGTGCCGGTAAATACCCTGAGGTGGTTTCATATTATCAGCAACGACTTATTTTTGGCCAAAGTACAAATGAGCCGCAAACGCTATGGATGTCCCAGGCGGGAGCCTATAAGAATTTCAATACCTCAGTTCCATTGCGCGCGGATGACGCGATTACTCTCACTATTGCCGCGAGAGAGGTTAACGAGTTACGTCATATTGTTGGCCTGGACTCGTTACTACTGCTAACCAGTGGTGGAGAGTGGTTGTTATCGGCGGCCGGGGATGGGGCTATTCAGCCCGGTTCGGTGCATGTCAAGCCACAAGGCTATCGGGGGTCGTCCAATATGCCACCCATTGCTATTGGCAACACGGTTATTTACGTCCAGTCAAAAGGGGCGATCATTAGGGATTTGGCATACTCATTAGAAAGTGATTCGTATACCGGGAATGATTTGACCGTGTTATCGAACCATTTATTCGCCGGTAAAACAGTGAAGTCATGGGCCTATGCCCAGGCTCCCTGGTCACTGGTGTGGGTAGTGCTGTCGGACGGGTCGCTCGTCACATTAACGTATATGCGTGAGCATGAGGTTTGGGGGTGGGCCAGGCACGATTCCACGAACGGGCTATTTGAGTCGGTTTGTACCGTGACCGAGGGCTCAGAAGATGCAGTATATTTTCTTGTCAAAAGAGTCATAGACGGTAACATTTGCCGGTACGTTGAACGACTAGAGTCTCGCGTAGTTAACGAATTATCACAGTCTTTCTTTGTAGACAGTGGACTTTCGTATGACGGCACGCACACTGGAAAAGTGATTGTCGGTATTGGTTTGCCCGACGGCTCGACCCTAACCGGAATATCCTATGGCACAGGGATTGAGTTGGGGTTTATAAATTATGAGGATGGCTACGCCTCTGTCTCTACCATTATAGATGGGACCGAGAATCCGAGAGTGTTGCGACTTTATGCTCCAACGGGCGAAGTGTTACAGGTCAAGATCACGGGCACGCACTCTACAAACGGTATTGTAACGGGAACTGTGGTTTCTTCAATAGTCGCAGATGTTTTCCAGGATTTTGGTTTGGACACATCCTCGTATCCGGGGGTCGTTATTGATGTCACTAAAGCGTTTGGGAATAGTGGCACGACAAACGTCGATCGTGGCCGGTGGTCTTTAAGCGCAGTTTCTCTGAGCGGACTGAGTCATCTCGAAGGGGAAGAGGTCAGTCTTTTTGGTGGCGATGGTGAAGTGCTTGCTCGCCAGACGGTTTCCGGCGGTTCTGTGTCGCTTCCAAATTCCGCCTCCGGGGGCTATGAGAAGGTTTCAGCGGGGTTACCTATCGAGGCGGATTTCGAGACGTTGCCAATTAACGTGTCCAATCGCAACGTCCAAGGAAAAGCTAAGTCTATCGGAAAGACGACGTTCAGGGTCGAGAATACCCTGGGCGGCAAAGCCGGGCCCAATCTAGACGATCTAACGGAGTTTAAAACACCCGTATACAGCGCTTACGACACCGCATCCGAGTGGGTAACGGGCGATATAGCTATCGTAGGTTCACCTAAATGGACACAGTTTGGCTCAATATCCTTCCGTCAAGATGACCCGTTGCCCGTCACAATCTTGGCCGTTATCCCAGAGGTGGAGTTTGGCAAATAAACCGGTCGTCGAGATAAGAGAAGTGCGGCCAGAAGACATTGTCTCGCTCGCAAAGAATTTACGTCGTAGCGATAAAATTGAAATTCGAGCCTCTACGTTCCGGGGCACATCAATTGAGAAGGCCATTCGTGATTCTGTCGCCTATTCAACCTATTCCAGGGCGGGATTAGCTGATGGCGAGTTGGCGTGTCTTTGGGGTACGGGGCCAGTATCTGTAATGGGCGGCATTGGTCTGCCCTGGTTCTTAGCAACCGACCTGGTTGAAAAGCACCCGTTGCTATTCTTGCGGCGATGCAAGCCTTTGTTAAAAAAAATGAAAGGCCCTTATGATCGCTTAGAAAATTGGGTGTACTGCAAGAATACTGGCGCTATCCATTGGCTTAAATGGTTAGGCTTTAGCTTCGATGAGCCACAAATCTGGGGTCCCAGGGGTAAGAAATTCCAACGCTTTTATATGGGAGATAAATGATATGTGTATCGTAACAGCCCCGGCACTGGTTGCCGCCGGTTGGACTTCAGCCACTGCCGGAACAGCCCTGGCTATCAATGTGGGTATTGCTGTAAGTATGGCGGCCAGTATCGCCATGACAGCCTATGGGCAAGTGCAAGCGGCCGACGCCAGGAAAAAGCAAGCGGATTACCAGGCCAAGGTGGCCGAGAATAACGCCAAGGTGGGCGAGTGGGAGGCTCAAGATGCCCTAGACCGAGGGCGTATAGCAGAACAACAACACCGATTAAAAGTATCACAACTGAAAGGTCAGCAACGATCAGCGCTTGCCGCTTCGGGTGTTGAATTGGATTCAGGTTCAGCATTAGACGTGCTGAGTGATACCGCTTATTTCGGTGAGATGGATGCTTTAACAATTCGATCGAACTCAGAGCGTCAAGCCTGGAAGGCCCGCGTGGGCGCATCAAACAGCCGGGCGGAGTCAACCTTATTGACAGCCTCTGGACAACAAGCGGTTCGCGCCGGAAACATAGGTGCTGTTAGCTCAAGTCTTAGCTCTGCGGCGAGTTACGGGCTACAAGGCGCCGCTATGGCAACCCGTCCGGTATAACATCAACTAAGCAATGAGGGCCTAAGATGCCGAAAGTACCACAATATCAGGTCGGCCAGGTTCAAAGCCAGGCAGTATCTGCGCGCCAACAAATCAACGCGCCGGCTGACGCCTTTGGCGCCGGGGTGGCAAAAGCAACGATTGGCGCCGGCCAGGACCTGGGTAAGGTTGCCAAAGAAAGTATGACACTCGCGGGTCAACTTCAGGACCGGCACGATAAGGCAGTCTTGCGCGAAAGCGACAACAAAGGCCAGGAGTTTTTGCGCGAAACACTAACCTCGTTTCAGCAACACAAAGGACGCGATGCGCTTGATAACCAGGAAGAAGCCGAAGATCGAATCCGTAGTTATTTCAAAGGTGTGAGTGAGAATTTATCACCGCGCATACAAGGTGCTTGGGGTGATACCTCATCAGTTCGTATTAATAGCGCTCTAGGAAAAGTATCCAGTTACGCGATGAGTGAGTTCGTATCCTGGGAGAACGAAACCTCCGTAGCGCGGGTGGAATTGTTTGTGAACCAGGCGGCCGACAATGCCGGTGATCCGAAACAGATCGCTGTGGCGTTGGGCGCCGGTATCGAAGAGATTAAAGAAATGGCGGCCCGGGGTGGGTGGAGCAAAGACCAGTTAGAACTCAAGACCAAAGAATTTACCTCCGAGACACACAAGGCGGTCATTGAGCGCTTCTTATCCAGTGATCAGCCCTCCCGGGCCGAGCTATATTACAAGAGCTTACCGAAAGATGCGATCTTAGGCACCGTCAAAGATGATCTTGAAAACGCCATGCTAAAGAACGGGCTCAAGAAGCGGTCCCAACGGGCGGCTGATACTATCATGACCACAGTAGACAAGAACGGCGAGCCCTTATCCGAAACTGAGGCGATGAAAAAAGCCCGGGAGATAGAGACGGGCCCTTTGCGTGAAGCGGTGGTTGCCCTGGTCAAGTCGCGCTTCACTGAAAATGCGACCATCAGAACCCGATACGAAAGAGATCAACGGCAATCGGCCTGGAAAGATATTATCGACGGTAAAAAGGTGACTGAATTAACCGCTGATCAGACATCATCTTTAACCGGCCCGATACTGACTGCCATGTGGAAATTCTCTGAGGTACAAGCCTCTGGTCAGGACCCGGTGACAGATTTACGGAAGTGGACAGATCTCAATGCGATGTACTATAAGGCGGCGGCGGGAGACAAGAAAGCCCGTGACAAGTTAGTGAATATGGATATGCACACGGAGTATGTAAACGCCCTCAGTAAGACAGATTTTGATAAAGCGCTCGCAATGCAAGGAAACCTGATGACTGGTAAAGGCGCGGCGTCGGGTGACTCCACGAAAACGCTCAATCGTGTTCTTAATAACAAAGCGGCCGTTGATCAAGCGTTAACCGTATTGTTCAACAAAAGGAAGCCCGGCGATCTGACTGCATCACAAAATGTTTTTAAAGCGTGGGTGATTACCGAGCTTGGTCGCCGACTTGAGTTGTACGCGGAAGAGCAAGGCATTAAGACTGTCCCGGACGACGTGAGGAACAAAATGATCTACAACCTGACCTCCACCTGGACCAAAGAAAACTTTGCCATCGATGACATATACAATCTAAAAGACATCCCTCGAGATGATCGGGATGACATTGTTAGGAGAAGAGAGGCGGCCGGAAAACCAATCGATGCGGCGAGCATTATTCAGGACTATCTGATAGCACAGGGAAGACTATAATATGGCATTGAATGAAGAAGAATGGGCGCGCTTGGAACAACACTGGGCGGACCAGGACGAGACTAACGCCAACGCCAACGTATTAAAGAATCAGGGCGTAACAACCCAACAATACAACGCGGACAAAGCATTGTCCGAGAAAGCTAAAGTGCCTATGTCGGTGGTGCCTGATGTTCGAGAAGAAGCCACCCGGGACCAAGAAATCGAGAAGGTTAATAAACTGAAGGACACAGCGCCTTCGACCTTCAAGCAAATTGGCACAAGCGAACACGCCTACCCACAATTAAAAGACGATTTCGATAACATCGCGAATTTTGAGAAGGTCTTAGAGGATTTTTCCAAAGGCAATCTCAAAGCTCGAGACGTTAATACCTCTGGAGATATTGCCTTTCGTGAACTCCCGAAAGACCTTCTGTCCAGGGGTATTGGTGAGGCCGTCGATGTAGGGCTCAGTGCTTTTGAAGATGAAGTAAAAGAGTCTAGTGATGAAATCTCGACCAGTTATAAGCATGGTGCTGAACTGCATGAGATGGGATTGTTGTGGAACAAGAAATCACTGAACAATAATTTAACCGCCGCAGAACAAGCGCGTCTAGACTATCTCGATCAGTCTTCTAAAAGCGCACAGGCGAATGATGGCTTTAATCCGTTTGACCAGGCGGCTGAGTTGGTCGGTCAGATGGAACAAGGCATGGTCGAGGGCGTTAAGCGCGGTATCTATACCGGTACGGCGGTCGGTACGGCGGCGGCCTTTGGTGGGCCTATGTCGTCAGCATTGGCGTTTGCCCCTGGTTTTGGTGCGGGCTTTATGTCTGCAATCACTGAAGATGCCTTCAAAGTCGAACAGGGGTTAGCCTACCAGGAGATTATGGGGGCCACCGACAATCATGATGTGGCCGTACCCGTCAGTGTGGTGGTGGGTATTTTAAATGCCGGCCTGGAGATAGCGGGCATTAGCATTATTGGAGCCCCGGTTAAGAAGGCTTTCACCCGGCTATTGGTCAATGGCACCATCAAAATGCTCGAGCAAACGACGATGAAGAATTTGCTCAAAGGCACTGCCGCTGTGTACGGCACAACGATCGCGGCCGAAACGGGTACGGAGATACTTCAGGAGGTTGTCACTTTCACCGGCACTGAGGTTTCTAAATCAATCGATCCTGAAGTGCATAAGAAAGGCACGATTAGCGAATTGGCGGACCGGGTTCTGGAAATCGGTTGGAAAGTAGGCCAGGCGATGTTAGTGCTAGGCGCGCCAGGAGCGGGAATCCATTACGTCAGTGGTCGCGGCCAGGTACGCAAGGCTGAACAAAACGAAGAGTTATTTGAGCGTGTGCGCGACGCCTCAGAGAACCTTGAAACGCTTGATACCGCGCCAGACGAGATTAAAGCGATCATTAAGGATATTGTCGAGAAAGGCGAAGTCGATGGTATTCATATCGAAGCCGATCGCTTTATGCAATATTTCCAATCGGTCGGCATGGACCCGTTGGCCGAAGAGAATAAAGAGATCTTCGAGTCTATGGGGGTCAGCGATCAGTTGCAAGAAGCCGATAGCCGCAATGGCGACATCGTTATCCCACTCGAGAACTACATTAAAGATGTAGTGCGGACCGAGCATCACAGTGGTTTGGCCCAGGACTTACGGTTCCATTCGGGTGATTGGTCAGCGAACGAGGCCAAGACCTGGCAAGAAAACAACCCCGATCTAATGAAGGGAATACAATCTGAGTATGACGAAATGTTATCTCAGTTTGAAGAGACGCAAAAAGGCGATGAGCTATTCGAGTCGATCTATAACCAGTTAATTAACGCGGGGATGAATACGTCTTCGGCGGCTAATAGCGCGGCGCTACATCGAGCCCGCGCTAAGACCTTGGAGGCTCGTTATGGCATAGCCCCAGAAACATCTTTAGCTATGCGGGGCATTAAGATTCAGCGCGTGATGCCTGGGGCGCCGATTGAAACAACACCGGCGGCGATTAGAATCCTGGCAGAACAACTGATTAACCCGGCGCCGCTTAAAACAGAATCACAACTTAAAGGCCGTTCATTGATGAGTTTTCTTGCGGAGCAAGGCGGTCTACAAGACATTGGCGGCGAGTTAGCGCAAAGGAACGCCGAGCTTTGGCACCAGGGTAAACCGGGACAAACTAAGTTCGTCAATCAACAGGGCATGACTTTAGACGAGGCGGCGCTATTGGCCCGCGACGAAGGCTATCTGTTAGGATTGGCTGATGAGGATGTGGGTCAAAATGCACTGCTCAAAGCAATCGATCAAGAGATGGCCGGAGATCCGGTTTTTGCAGAACGTAATGTTGATCGTGAAGCGATTGATCTACTCGAGCAACGCGAGCAGTTGGTCGATTTTCTGGCACAACAAGGGATTCATATTGGCCAGGCGACACAAACAGAGGTCGAGCAAGCCCTGTCTGAATCCGTCTTTTCTGATGATCTGGACATGGCGGATGATGCGTATTTGCAAAGGAAAGCAACGAAGCCGTCGGTTTATGATGAATTAACGGGCGAAGACAAGATAGCGATTGATACCTTTATCGATCGTATGGATGACCCGGAAGCCGTGCGCGAACGATTACGCGAACACGCGGGCACGCCCTGGGCCAGGTCCGCGATGGATGGCGCTAAAACCCGATTAGCGATAGAGATGTTATTGCGTGGTGAAGAGCCTACTTTCACCTCACCGATGACCGCGCCGTCAGTGGTGGGTAGTAAAACGGGTATTTACCAGGCGATCAAGAATCACGGTGAAGAAGGCGCCTGGAACTATTTAATGGCAACCGGATTAATTGGGCATCCGTCTAAACCTGAAAATGCGGTTAACTCTAGTTTTTTAAATTGTAATCCCTCTAAGAATTGTGCCACTTATTGTTATGCCACAAAAGGCAATTACATTTATGCCAACAGTATTAATAAGTCTGAATTAGTTACCTGGGCGATTGAAAAAGATCCAGTGAGGGCGGCTAAGTTAGTCGCTGATAGTTATAAGGCTATGCCGGAATATTATTCGGATAAAGCACTTCGACTATTTGATAAGGGCGATGGCGATGTAAAATGGCTACCGTTTGTTAAAGAGTTGAACCGCCGAAAAGTACGCGCGCATATCTTCAGTAAGAACGCCGAGTTCTTGCGCGAAATCCCTGAGTACAATATCCGCCTATTATCTATCGATAGCTCTAACCTCGAGATGGCTGAAGCGAATCCAGATCTACCGGTCGCCTTTGTCTACGAAGGCGAGAAAGACATTGCCTGGTTAAATGCACACGCAGAGCAAGTCCAGGTTATTTTGCCGGTTAAGCAAGGCGCCAATTATCTGCCGAAAGATCAAATCCGAGCAATTCCCCGGTCGGTGCGTCGCAACATTTGCCCAATGGATGCCGGGTGGACCCAGGCCCAACAGCATTGGTCTTGCATGAATTGTGATAAAGATGGCGGTTTAGGTTGTTATTATGGTCAAACAACCAAGGACTCTGAAATAACTCAGCGATCTTTAGCAGATGTAATGGGCCAGGAGGATTTTCCTTTATCTTTACAGGAGGTAATAGATGTTACAAAACGACTCTCTATCGACGAGCAAGAAATACTACATGAGAAACTGGCTTTACTCTTATCTGCGGCACGAGCCGACATTGACGAAGGAGCAGAAGGCATCGTCGATCCAGGGACTGATGAAACAACTCAAGGCGATGGACAAAGCGGAACAGATGATAAAACCTTCTTCCAATCCGACACCACAACCCAAGCCCAACGAAACGGCATAGGGCTTTATTCCCAGATTGAATTAGGCGTCTTGGCGCTGAATAAAAAAGAATGGAAAGACGACGGGACAGCCAGTGGCAAACAGATTCTGCAATGGGTCAAAAAAATACAAGGCGTTAAGGCCACAGAGTTAGACGCCCTGGGTTTGGAAGATTTTCTAACCCGGACCGATGAGAACGACAAGCCAGTTCGGCTAACCCGGGAAGAGGTCGCCGGGTATATTCGGAGTAACGGCCTGGTCATGAAGTTGGCGACGGCTGTTGGTGACACGGCCAAGGCGCGTAATCAAATCCGCGAAGCCTATGGGTTGCAATGGACGAGCAAAGAGATTCCGCTCGAGAGCCCGCTTGTCACAGAGCCGATGAGGATTCAGGTTGAAGCGGATTTGTTTGAGGTCATGGATCGGTTGAGAAGACATAGTATTTTCGTGGACCCACCAGGGGATCTGTCATTTTATGGTGACAGCATACATTACTTCTTATCTGATTGGATAGACAAAAGACAGAAGGGGGGCTACGTTACACTGGCAACGCCGGAAGAAGAGTTAGCCGAGCGCCAGGCGTTAGGCCGTATGGCGCGTAATGCGTTCAGCCCGACCACCAATCCACACGCGGCTTTGACTTCAGCGACTTTGGATTGGCCAGGCTTAAAAGACGAGGATGTTTTAGCGTTTATTAATGCCAATCCAAATACTCGATTAACCTTGGGCGAAGAGCGGGGGATGCCCCATGAGTTAATTGAGCAACTAAATCGAGACATTTCAATAATAGGATCGGAAAATGCAAATTACTTAGAGCGTGATGATTTGTATCAGGCGATTGCCGGGTTTTCTGATGACCAGGCAACTGAATTTATTGATCTGATTTATGACGATTTGGAATCTGAGCTTTGGAAAATAAAAGTAGAAAGTTATCGGGCGATACCGAATAAAGTCTGGGTCGATGAAAGCGCCCAGGTTGCACACGAAATTCATAAAACCGGTCCTGATAAATTTGTAATCCTCAACAGCGCCGGGGTTCAGGTTGAGGGGGAGTATGGAACATTGCAAGACGCCGAGCAAGGAGTGATCCAAAACGCTGTTGAGTTCGGTGAGCTTGAAGATAAAGGCACTTTTAACAGCGGTACTTTTTGGGCGAGCTATGCGACCTCGAATGAAGTTTTGGGTGCCATTGACGCAGAAAACTATCGTGAGATAAAGATTTTATTGCCTGAAGTCAGACCTAAGTTTCGCGAGAGTGGCCATAGCTATAAAGAACAGAATATTCTTTTCTTTATGCGGGTCTGGGACCGGCTCATTGATACCGATGTTGAGCTAGTGAGTATAGCCGATCTGCCGAAAGAGGCCCCGAATAAGTTTACAAGTATCGTTACGGCCATTCCTGGTGTTGACAATCAGACCCAAGTGAACAATGACGTGCTGATTAAGCACTCAGTGGGAGGGTTGAGGCGTGAACTTGCGAGATTTCAAGAGCAATTAGCAATCGAAAAAGAGAGATCAGCGAGCGTCACAGCCGAGGCTGATAAAGCCTTTGGCGAGCTTACCGACCTAAGAGAAAAATACCTGGAGGTTCATCAAGAGTTCATGCGCGTGTCTGGCGAGCGAGGTGACCTTTACGCATCAATGAATGTCGCTGACCAGTTAATCGCGGACAATTCAGATTTGCCCGAGGACCATCCTTATACACAGCTAACAACAAAAATTCATGACCTTACATTGTACAGACATAATACGAAAGTAGACCTAGATGAGTCGGTCAAAAGAAACCAGGATGAAATTCGCGCGAAGGACGATTATAAAGAGCGAATAATTAGAACGAAGAACACGATCGCCCAAATCGAGCGCGCCCAGGCCGAGCTTCAAGCCGAGTATGACGGCACCCGGGCAGTGCCCTCTTATTATGCCGCGCCGGAGTCAAATAATTCGGGATTGACCAAAGATTTTTATATAAGGCTAAAGTCTAATGCGGCAGTCTCACTGTCTGTGATGGAGGACATTAAGAAGGAGCAACGAAAGATTACACGCGCCGTCAATGAGTTAGTCAAAGACAATCAAGAGCTATTGTTGAAACTGGATCTTCCGGGGGTTGATCCAGAGAGTATGTCGCATAAAGATGTGATTAGTCATAAGCGCAAGGCGCTGATGGAATATGGCGCGGCCAGTAAGACCCGTCGAAGAGCGCTTCTTCGTAATCGGGTCCTCACGAATGAGGAAGTCGATAAGGTCGATCCAGGCCGGACCGGTCCTCAAACTGAAGTTCTGACGACTACCCAGGACGACATTGATACCTTCCATGCTATTAAAGAGTTTACTTACATTGACGATAAGACGTTCGATTTTGTCATTGCCATCATGTCTATGCAACATGAGTTCGCGGAAAGCAATAAAGCAATGGCACTCACGCAACGAATATGGGATGGCCGCACAAAAGAGGTACTTGAAGTAGAAAAATCCTGGGCAGATCGCATGGCCGGGCATAAGAAGCCGATCTACGCAACGGGCAAAACTTATAACCTGGACGAGTTTCAATCCGATTGGGATACCAAAGGTAAGCAAGAAGGGTTTATGCCAGAGGGGCATGATGAGAAAGCGCTTGAGAAAGAACAGGCGGAATCCTTTGTTAAAGCCCTGGAGGTGGCTACATCCTGGCGCGAGAGCGTGTTAGATTCAGACGGCCAGTTGAGCTTGGAAAATCCGTTGGTGAGTTTATTAAATGATCTCGTTAAACAGAAAGTCCATGATCTTCCCGCCACGGATGCTATACCCCAGGCCGCCTATGACCTCTTAGAACACGTTAACCCGGAGGGGTCGGTTGAAGATAACCTGAAAGATGTATTCCACGGCGCTATACAAAAAGAGGCGGGGTGGCGGATTAACACTATCGGCAAAGAGCCCGTCCGCTATGGGATTCCCGGTGAGGTTGGTGATCTCGCGGTGGTTTCCGCTCAACATTTAATCAGGATAATCAGGGAAGACAGGCCGGCCGCATTAAGTCCTGACGAAGCAATGCAAATACTCGAATCGGTCGCTGAACAGGGCTTTACGCCAGAGACATTTGCGGCGTATATCGAAAAGGAACGGATCTCACGGTCTTCCGTTGAGTTCAAGATTGGCACTCTTAATGCGATTAAAGCCTGGGCTGACACAGTCGCACCGGGGCTCATGATAGAAAAGATGATGTCAGTCAATAGCATTCGCGTGAGTGCAAACAATGCTTTGAATGTGAATATTCCATTTGAGGACGCCGTGAAGTTATTCACAACGCAATTAAACCAGGCCCCACAGATTACCGCTATGGTTAAACACCTGGCTCAACGAGAGGTGGCCAAGTGGAACGCCCAAAAATATCAGGGCATGGTCGCCAACCTACCGTTTAAAGAGGACCAGTGGGTAACGCTTGCCGCCAAGCGTGCCATTTTGGATGCCGTTGAAGGCGGCTATGATTATCTGACCTGGCCCGATCCCAATACCGTCGTAGCCCGATGGCATGAAGGTTCGAGGGGTTTGTATACCTTACTGTATGAACAAAAGATGCCATCGGCAGTGAAGAAACTGTTGTCATCTAAGGTTGAACATATCGTTAGTGACGTGGGTAGCGATCATTTTAATAACTCAAACAATCGTCAAGGCTATTACCGCGTTAAGATTACCGATAAGGACCGGGCAAAATACAAACACGGTATGCCAATCTACCAAGGCACCGAAGAATCACACCGTGGATCAATTCAGTTTAAAGATGACGAGACGGTTATCTCGCTATTTGAGTCATCAAATTTATCGACGTTCTTACATGAGTCCGGTCATTTCTTTTTAGAATCACTAGGTGAATTGGCCGAAGCAGATAACGCCAATCCTGAACTGATGCAAGAGTATGGATCAATTCTAAAATTCCTGGGCGTCGAAAGCCGCCAGGCGATTACCCGCGAGCATCATGAGAAATTTGCCAGGGCATTTGAAGCCTACTTGTTTGAAGGTAAGGCGCCGTCGGTTGAATTGCAATCGGCCTTTCAATCGTTTAAATCCTGGTTGCTGAATATTTACAAACAAATCATGAATCTTGATGTCGAGTTAAACGACGAGATTCGCCAGGTGTTTGATCGGATGTTAGCCACTGACGAAGAAATAGCGGCGGCTGAACAGGTCAATAACTATCAGCCGTCCTTTACGACGCCCGAGCAAGCGGGCATGACTCAGGAAGCGTTTAATGCCTATATTCAAAGCGCGGAGAAGGGCACGAAAGCGGCGGCCGATGAACTTGAGCGGATCAAGTTAGCGGACATCCGGCGCCAGAAAGAGAGAGAGTGGAAAGAGAACAAGAAGATTGTTCATGCCCAGGTTGAAAAAGAAATCAATCAACTCAAGGTTTACCAGGCGACTTATTTTCTAACGCATGGCGAAGCACTTGATGGCACGTTACCACCGGGCATGAAGCCCATGAAACTTAACCGCGATGCACTGATCAAGATGAATGGCGGCTCAGAAGTGTTACGACTATTGCCAGGGCGCGGACGCTATCTAACGTATGCGCGCCAGGGCGGCGCTCACCCAGATGCCATCGCGCCACTGTTCGGTTATGAAACCGGCCAAGACATGATCGATGACATTATTGAAACGCATCAGCCGCGTGCCGGTGAAACCCGGCTTTATAGCCGCAAGCAAAAAATCCAGGACACCACTGAGCAAGAAATGCGAAATCAGTTCGGCGATGTCTATATGGATGGCCGGATTGAAGAACTCGCTAAAGATGCTATTCATAACGATCAGCGCGGAAACTTCCTGGCCACAGAACTGCGCGCGCTTTCGCGCCGTGTCGGTCAGCCTGGAACGCCGGCCAATATTGCCAGGGCTATTGCCAAGAAAACCATCGGTGATCTTAAAACTTCTCAAATTCGCCCCGGGGCCTATCACCTGGCAGAAGTCAGGGCGGCCAAGGCGGCAGAACGCGCTATCTTATTGGAAGACTGGGCCGAGGCATCGATACAAAAACGCCATCAACTGATCAATCATTATCTCTTTCGTGAGGCGCGTGACGCCCAGGAAGAGGTCGATAAGATTGTTGATCGACTAAAACGGTTTGATCGCCCAGGGACCCGGCGAAATATCTCCCGGGACTACCTGGAGCAGATCGATAAACTTCTTGAGCGCTTTGATTTGAAAAGAAGCGTATCACTCAAGACAATCGAAAAACGCCAGGCATTTGCCGAATGGGTGGCCGAGCGTCAAGCCGAGGGCCAGGAAGTTATCATCACGCCACAACTCCAGGCGCTTTTGGAAGTAGCGGATAAAACCCACTACAAAGCCATGAAGCTCGATGATCTTCGTGCCCTGGATGACACGATTAAGAACATTGCTCACCTGGCACGACTCAAACAAAAGTTAATCAACAGCCATGAAAAACGACAGTATGAAAATGTCGTGGCTGATATGGTTGATTTTGCCAGGGACAATCATACCTGGAAAGAACACCCTGTCGATTACATGGAAAGCAAGATTAAGAAATTCTTGCAAGGCAGTGCTGAATTTCTAGCCGAGCATCGTAAGCTCGAGTTTGTGTTTAGGCGGATGGATGCGGAGCAGATCGATGGGCCGTTCTGGCACTATTTGTTTAAGCCGATTGCCGATGCTGAAAATATTGAGTCTAAGATGCAAGAAGATTCGGTCGAGCGATTGAAAGAGATCTTCGATATTTACACGCGCAAAGAGCGGTTAGCTTTTGGTAACAAGGTTAAGACCAACCTGGGCAATATGCCCAAGCAGAAGATCTTAGCGATTGCGCTGAACTGGGGAAACCAGGGTAACCGGGAAGCCTTGTTACGCGGCGAACAATGGACGCCGTCGCAAGTTGAACAGTTATTTGACGAACAGATGACCGAAAAAGACTGGCAATTTGTCCAGGCGATCTGGGAACATATCGATTCGTTTTGGCCTCAGATTGCTGAGATGGAATTTCAGTTGACTGGCGTCCGCCCTCAGAAAGTTGAGCGCGCCAAAATCCAGACCCGGTTTGGTGAGAAAGAAGGGGGTTATTACCCGCTGAAATCAGATCCAACCCGTAACGAGAAATCATTTAAGCACGCAGAGGCTGAAGCAACCCAGGATCTATTTGAAACCAACTGGCTTAAACCGGCGACGAAACACGGCCATACCATTGAGCGTGTGGGCTTTGGTGGACAGCCGGTTCGATTAGACATCAGCGTTATCTCAGAACACATCAACAATGTGATTCATGATTTGTCCCACCGTACCGCGATCATCCAGGTCGATCGACTAACCCAGGATAAGCGAATACAAGAAGCGATCATTGCGGTGGCGGGCCGGACAACTTATCGTCAGATTCGCCCCTGGCTCCAGGGTATTGCTTCTGACCTGGCGCCACTTGATAGTCAACTAGAAAAAGTCGTTGGGCATTTTAGACAAGGCGCGACGATCGTCTATATGGGTTGGAAAGTGACCACAGGCATAGTCCAACCATTGGGCTATATGCAGACAATCGAGATGATCGGCGAGAAGTATGCGATGAAAGGGCTCGCGAGTTTTTACAATCCAGTACGCCTCAAAGAAAAGTTAGCGTTCGTGATGGAAAACTCTATTGCTATGCGTAACCGTCAAAAGACTTTTGACCGCGATGTGCGCGATACCTTAAAGCGGATGACCGGTGATACTTTAGAAGCGCGGATGGCTAAGACTTACTTCTTCCACATCGGTCTTTTAGACATGGCTGTTGCGATGCCATCATGGCTAGGGGCTTATGAAAAAGCCATGCAAGCTGAAGGGTTAGATCATGATGCCGCTGTGGCTTATGCAGATTCCATTGTCAGGACCAGTCAAGCGGGCGGCGGTGTGAAAGACCTGGCGAAGATTCAGCGAGGGGGTGAACTGAAGCGGATGTTCATCATGTTCTATTCGTACTTCTCAGCACTCTACAATATGCTCGAGCGCCGGACGACAATGACCAAAACAGGCGTTTCAGGACCTGGGCGTGCAATTACATCACTGATGTACCTGGTGATCTTGCCGTCATTGTTGGGCGAGATGATTGTTGGGCGGGGTCCTGATGAGGATGACGAGGATGAGGATAAAGCTATTTGGGCCGCAAAGACGATCATGGGCTATCCGTTCATGTCAGTGGTTGGCGTTCGGGACATTGCCCAGGGAATTTTCGGCGATTATGGCTACGGCATGAGCCCGGTGCCGCAAGCCGTCGAACAGTCCATCGAGGGCTTTACCTCATTGGATGATTTTTTTGATGAGGACGAAGAGTTCACTAAATGGGACCTTCAAAACTTATCTATGTGGGGCGGCTATATGTTCCATCTACCGATGAGTCAACTCTGGATTTCGAGCGAAGAGCTTTACGATACCTTTGCCGAAGGCAATGACTTTTCGCTTTGGGAGTTTTTAGTAAAACGAGATCCCGACGAGTAGTTTGGGAAAACTATGATCTACTATTTATAGGAAATAATGCGAGGTAAACAGTGACCATCCTTTCAACGACCATCTCAAAAGAATACACAGGAAATAATTCGGCTTCTACGTTCGATTATCCGTTTAAGATATTTTCACAAGGGGATTTAGAGGTTACCCGGGTTAACGCAGATGGCTCGCTTACGTTATTGACAATAAACACAGATTACAAAATCCACGGCAATAACAATGACGCCACCCTAAACGGCACCAATGACGATGCCGGTGGGACTGTTGTTTACCCCGAAGACCCAACAGATTCATCTCAGACTTTGCTATTAACGGGGGAGAAGTTACTGTTAAAACGTAAGATGTCGTTTTTACAGCCTCTCGATCTTCATAACCAGGGCGCGTTTTACGCTGAAGTTGTCGAAGATTCTTTTGACCGGGTGGTGATGTATGCCTTGCAAGCCGGTTCTGAACTGGATGCGCTTCAGCCGGCTACTTCCGCAGAGATTTTAACCGGGCTTAAAACTGTTGATGGCGCGGGAAGTGGGTTGGACGCAGACACTATTGATTCGGTTCAGCCGGAGGATTTAACGATGAACGGCGGGTATTTTTAACAAGGAAACTTAAATGGCAAATACACTAAAGATTAAAAGAAGTACATCAACAGCAACTCCCTCATCATTATCTGAAGGTGAGTTAGCTTATTCGGAGAATAGTAATAAGCTATTTATCGGAACGAGTGGCGGCAACATGGCTACGATTGCAGGGACATACACGGCCAATGATTTTACAGACGCTCTTAAAACTAAACTTGATGGGGTTGCGTCAAGCGCTAATAATTATTCTCTCACAGCCGCAACAGCATCAGCCCTGGGTGGCATTAAAGTAGGCACAAACTTATCTATCGCTAGTGGCATTTTAAGCTCAACAGATACGACTTATTCAGACGCTACGACTTCTGTGGCCGGCTTGATGAGCAGTACTGATAAGACGAATCATAATTCAGTTTATTCATGGTACTCAACTATGACTACTGCTGATGGCGACAGTATCATCAATACAGTAAACGAGATAGTATCTGCATTTGAAGGCCATGCCGAGGGATTAAACCTAATCACTGAATTAGACGCCAAGTTAACGGCTTCATCAACCATTGATGGTGGTACTTTCTAGGGGCATTTAATGGCTACGATAATCACAAAACACTCAACTACGGCGAGCGCTACTCCGGCTACAGGTGATTTGTCGCAAGGCGAGTTGGCAATAAATACTGCTGATAAAAAGATATTTACTAAAGACGGTGCCGGGGCAATTGTAGAACTTGGTGGATCTGGTGGTGGATCATCGACTTTAGGTGGCTTAACCGACGTTGACACAGGCGCTATAACCTTAATAGACGGAGCGGTTCTGAGATATAACGGAACTGCATCTGAATGGCAAAATACGAACTTAGGGTTGTCGCTAACTCCAACGGTGACCATACCTTCCGCGATATATCCGTCACCCACTACGGTAACTATCACAATTACGAATTGGTCGAGTTATTCCTCCCCCGCACCTTGGTGTGAGGTTGAAAACAGTAGCGGAACGGTGGTTGTCGCGGCCTCTGCGGTCACCGACAACGGTGATGGAACAATGACCTTCACTTCTCCAAGCACTGCGGCAACGTATACGCTCAAAGTGAAAGTGCAAGATTTCGGAGATCTCGTTTCATCAACAGTATCAACTTCGATGGTGGTCAGTGA